>Ga0116231_10009485_pt1 | contig 16395 bp, 15 predicted proteins | sample S1TSphgellanicum_2_FD_89695 | JGI IMG/M metagenome (GOLD analysis project Ga0116231, IMG submission 89695) | Host-associated microbial communities from peat moss isolated from Minnesota, USA - S1T2_Fd - Sphagnum magellanicum MG | ecosystem: Host-associated > Plants > Peat moss > Unclassified...
CCGTTGCTTCCGGAATTGCAGCAGAAACTCAGTTCGTAGGATGGTGCTTGTCACCGGCCTTTACCCACTGTAGGGAGCTGATGAAGTCAGTGGGGAAGTTGTGATACTTAAGTCACTATCATACATACTACTGTTGATGGTCCCTGAACAGGTGTGAGACTGGCACTTTTGTTCATACCAGTGTGTGTTTTCGTTTTTTGTTTGTTTTTTGTCTCCCCTTGTTTGGTTCTTTCTGTGGCTTCCTGAGGAAGTGTTAAGCCTTGCTGTTTCTTCTTCATCGTGAGAGTGGAGATTTCTCTATTCTTATGAAAGATAGTTTGTCAATATTTATTGTGCATAGATTGCTTCACTTATGGAGGAAACTCTAGGCATCATCTGATCTTCTTCTGAACATTTCTGTGGATCTCCTCTTCTTGCATGCACTGTTTCAACACTGTCTGCAGTATCAGTGTCAGCCAAACCAGAGATTTTGATGAAGTTTAGGATGAATGAAAATGATTATTTCTCATGAGGGTGAAGGCTGTTTTAGGTTTCACTTTTGCAAGGTCCCATCAATACTTTAGAGTAGAAGAGTAGAGATTAGGCATAGAGATCAATTCAACCATTGCCAGGCTTCTTAAGCTCTGAATTCTCACTGCCCTGATCTCTTGAAGACTGTTTGTCTCAGCTGTTTACATCCTTGTGGATGCCCCATTTGAAGAATACTAAAGTGTGCTGATGTTTGCCCCATCACTTTTCTTCTGTCTAGTGTACAGGCCATACATACTAAGGAGGATGCCATGTGATTGTGTCCTCTGGCATGTGGAGTGTGACCTTATCAAGCTACAATTGTCACAAACCTGCCTCCCAAGTTCAAAGTGCCTCAATCATGGTAAGCATCTTGGTTTCGTCAGGTATGTAGGAACATGATAACTACTGGTCTCTTGCAGAGAGATAAGCTGTCTTTTGATGTAGCTCTATCTTAGGTGCTGGGTGAATGCACAGATTGTGTACAAGGATAGACTTGCAGGTGCAATTCACACTGTGGAACCGCTCTTTGTGGAGGAACCATTCTTTGACATAGGCAACCCTTAGAGAATCAGACCCTCTCAGGTAGGGAAAATGAAAGACCTATTCATCTCAGAATGGGAAACTGAAAGATCTATTCATTTATGACTCGAATGCATTGTGGATCTACAGTAAGAGAAGAAGCTTTGCTTCAGACTCCTTGAAACAAAAACAAAAGGACCTTGCATGATAACTGAATCAAAACATATCTCATACCTGGTAGCGCACATCACCAGAGAAATGTTGGATGTCTTGATACAAGACATTGAGCCAAAAACCTCGTATCACTCAAAAAGTATCAGACCATAATTACCTTGAAATTATCTCTTGATTTTTTGTGGGGCACCAAGCTGCTCTATTTTTTAGGACACCTGTAGGGAAGGAGGGAAGAGAAAGAACAATAGGAATAGAAATCAGTCTTATGAATTTCCTTAGAGGTTGGGATCCTGGGGACAGGTGCTCAACCCAAATTTCAAATTAGTCAGACACTGTAGTCAGATGGATACCTTGCTATCACACATTATCTGATTGATACCTTCTTCTGGGATGTGGGTGTTGCAGCACATGCTGTGCAGAAATCAACTTTCTGTTTCCACAATCACTTGACTGACACATGTATCAAGCAGGAAGTGCACCTCTGTGGAAGGATCAACTCAGAAGAAACATCTAGTCATGATATTATTTGCTCAAGCTCCTTGATTTGCTGCCCATAAGCCCCACTTCTGTGGTGCCTAGGTCGATCTCTGTATCAGAAGGTGAAACTTGTCAGGTGGAAGATCTGTAGTCATTGTTTCAACCGCAATGGCTACAACAAATTCATCAGGTGAAAGATCTGTGACCTTTTTGGCAACTGCTACAGCTGCAACGAACTCATCAGGTGGAAGATCTGCAATCTTTGTGGCAGCAACTGCAACAGCACAATGTGGCACCTGATCCAGACCTAGCATCAACCATCACAGAGCAAATGGCCACAATGAAAATTGTACCAGTATATCTTACCAAAGTCATGACCTTATTGTGCCCTTTAGTAGTCCAGTGCTTAAATCCACCATGGGTATGGAAGGGCAAGACAGACAAAGATTTAAGCTTGGCTTTTGCAGATGGAAGCAGCACAGGAAGCGCAGATGCTGAAAGTTGCAACAAAGAGAAAGTGGTCATATCATGAGTCAATTCTCCAGAGGCACCAGAGAGGCAGCAAACCAACCCATGCACTGCCGATTCTGTGGATAAATTGAAATGCTTGTAACTGATTGGTCTCTTCAATCTCCTAACCCTCCCTTACAGGCAAGGTAAGTTCTTCATTGCAGATGGATTGTTAGACTACAGGCTGAGGAATCTGAGTACATCCATATGATGTATGGCATTCAGTAGTAGTCGCAACACCATTTGTACATTCCTTGTTCCTTGGGTATGAAATTTGTCAATTCTCATGAGAGTTTTACTTTGTGGTACGAATTGTCCCAGTACAGCAAATCTTTGCAATTGAATGTACAAACGGTTCAAAATTTTGTCCACAATTTTTCAAGCTAGTCTTCTTATGCCTTTCAGCTTCTCACAGTAACAATCAAGATGTGCTGTAACAGGGATATCATCATCGAACCCATCGTGGTTCACAACAGAGGAGCTTCCTTGCAACAAACAAATTGCATGAAGATCCATCCACATAACCTGATAAGACGGAGCAATTTGTTTGTTGCAAGGAAGCTCCTCTGTCATGAACCAATGACGGGTTGATGATGATATCCCAGATTTCAGCCCATGATTGTATGCAACAACAAATGATGATATCCCCCATATTTCAGCCCATGTTTCTATGCAACAACAAATTTCTCGAAGAATCAAGATGTGCTCATAACAGGGATGTTATTATTTAAACCCTATCATGAGCTGAGAGCTTCAATGCACGAAATGGCATGGAGAATCAACATGTGCTTGTACTTACCGGGATATCATGGAACCCACCCAACATGGCTGAGAGCTGTAATGCAACAAATTTGGACATGATTTGTTGCATTACAGCTCTTGCTCGCCCCAAATCATGACTGAGAAATATGATGGGGTGAGAAAAAAAAAACTGCAAGAAAATATTTTTTAAGTGCGGAGAAATGGAGAGTTCTCTTTTGTTCAACCCTGACCATCTAGTTGCAAACCACGGAAACCAGGGCAAAGATTGAAGAATCGTGAAGAGATGGGAGAATCTCACGCGAGTTTTGTTTGAAGCTAATGGGCTGTGGTCGATTCATGGAAAGAAGAAGAAGACAGAAGGAAGAAGAAGGAAGAAAGGAAGAAAGGAAGGAAGAAGTTGTAGTGGGATTTTGATGATGTTGTTGAATGTCGCGTGAAGCACGCGAATGGTATCACCGTACCAGACGAGGAGCGAGATCCCGTTGCTTCAACAGTTCCGGTTTGGGAATTTCCCTTTTGTTTTGTCAACGTGGATGGAAATGGTGTGCTGCACTACAGCAGCAAGCAGCCCCAAATCTAACCGCCAAGGCTCTCTCTTCTCCTTCCTTCTTCCCAAAAGCTTCGCCCTTTTTTTGTTGCGCTAGTGAGTAGTGGGTGTCGTCGTCGTCGTCGTTTTGCTGGCTGCTGCTGCTCCTCCTCCTCCTCCTCCTGTTCAGCGTCAGATTCTTCTTCGTCTTCAACAGTTTTTTTCCTTTTTTTTCCTGTTCAACTTGTTGTCTCCAAGACCGATCTCTGTTCTCTTCTGTTCTCTTCTGTTGCTCCTCCTGCTGCAGCAAAAGAAGTGGAAAAGAGATTTCTCTTCTTCACCCATGAAGAAAAAAGCAAAGCCTACAACAATTTTCTCATGTATGCCTCTCTCTCTCTCTCTCTCCCTGTGGAGAAAAGGCGGCGAGGAGGAGAATGATCCGAAACTACTTGTAATAATTGCTGCAAGGTTGGAGAAGTCTTTCGTGGGGAAGTAGCAAGTAGGGTACAACAAATGCGGCAACCAAAAACCATGATGATGTTGATGATGATGATGCAGGCCAGGATCAGGAGAAGTTGCCGACATGATAGTAGTGCAAGAAGACGCTGGCAGACCTGCTGCAGCAGCATTTGCAACAAATCTGAAACACCGGTGAGGAAGCTCAATCCATGACATCATCGTACACTCAGGGTTTGAAGTTCCAAGGATCCTTGTAACACCCACCATTCGGGAGGAGAGAGACTAGACTGCATGCATGCATTCTCGGAAACAAATTCCCTGCCGAAAGTATTTGCATGAGAAGAACACACACACACAGAGCGCGGAATCAGATATGCTAGCATTTCTGCTTGCTCGCACACTGGATTTTCAATGAGTTTCTTCCAGGTTTTGGAACAAAAGAGAGAGACACTCTTGAGCAGAAGAAGAAGACGAGCATTTGTTGTTGTTGTTGTTGTTGTTGTTGTGGACATGATGCTTGAGCTGAGGATTTAGGATCTGTCGAGAGAAAAGTTTGCAAAAAGACAAGTGAGAAAGGGACGACGATACCAGATGACAGAGGTTCAGCAAAACTCGGAATTCCCACCATCTTTCCCAGCAGCAGATTCTGGCAGCAGTGGAGATGATGCGGTTTCCTTTCCCGACATCAATCCGCACATAGACGTAGAGAAAGAGATCGCCAATTTCGTAAGCGAGCTGGATGCAGTGGAAGGAAGAGAAGAGATGCTGTTTACACCTACCATGATGATGGTGGAAAAAGCCGGCTCCAGTGCAACTAGCAACGATGGTGGGGATGACGGCCAAGACTTGAAGGATGTGTTTGAATCCACTTCCGAGACCACAAGCAGGGATTTTTGGGGAGGAGGAGGAGGAGGAGGAGGAGGAGATGCAGCAACCACACCAAACTCGCCCAACAAATTCGACAACGTTTCCTCGCTCAAGATGACATACTATGCTTTCAAAGAGGCAACAGGCCAGAAGAGTGGGATTCCCGTCTCCTTGGTACTGTTTCCTTTTGTCTCTCCCATCTCCTTCTTCTTGCGGGATTGATTGACGCAACTACAATGAATCCAATCCCCTCTCTATCCTCCAACATCTTGCAACACGCAACAAGCATTCCAGTCTCCATTCTACTGTTTTGTCTCCAACCCCTTTTGGATTCCAGCAACCACAATCTCCTCCCCCCTCTGTGTGTGTGTGTCTCTCTCTCTCTCTGTCTGTCTGTCTCTGTCTCTGCAAACTTTGCAGAACAAGAACTCAACAAGAAAACCTTCAGCAAGTATTCTGTAATAGGATTACAATAAGCTTCAAAGAGACAACAAGGACCTGTGAGCATTTCCAGATTCTTGGCACGAATTCTTCCTTTGTATGTCTTGTTAATCTCTCTTCTCTCTCTCTTCTTCTCCCAATCCTTTTGGGTGGGTTGATCCAATTTGCACTGTAACATCGATTTCTCTCTTGCAAAACAGAAAACAGGATTTCTCCCTCCCACCCACAACTCTCTCTGTCTCTCTGTCTCTCTGTGCTAATGTTTGTTTAGTTCTGGCTTTGCTCCGATTTGCACATCAATAATTGTCTCTCTTGCAAAACATGAAACATCATTTCTCCCTCCCACCCACAACTCTCCCTGCTAATTCTTAGTTGATTTTTTGATCTGATTTGCACAACATCAATTTTCTCTCTGGAAAACCACAAAACATGATTCTCCTGCACACAATTCTCGGCTAATGTTTAGTTGATTTTCCAGTGATCACCCAGGTTGTAGTAGTATTCATGGCAAAGTTAGATGAGCAACCTTTTTCAGATTTGAAATTGGACATTTGGATGTTCTGGTTTTTTGTAAGCACTTTTTTGAGTATCAAATCATGTTGAGATTGATGAGATTGATGATGCACTGGAAAAGAATTTTCTGAAACTCAACACAGAAACAAATGATCAAACTCTCTCTCTCTCTCTCTCTTTTGGCATCTTCTTGGTGGTTAGAGTAGAAGTTTCAAGGGTACAAAGTGTCTACCATTACTGCACATTGGGAAGCCATTGTTGCCCATGCAGGCAAACTAGGATTGGTGTTTGCTTTGCAATTTTTCTTGGTTGAACGCATGATGACAGAGATCTTGAAATCATCAGGCAATTCCTTTCTTATACAAACAACAGTTCATGGAAAAATCAGAGTACAATGTGTGGTGATGAATCATGATCTGTGCTTGTGCAGCTTGCAGCGCACCTGGAGAGGAAGGAATCTCGATACCCTTCTTTTCTGGGATCTCGGTTATCATCTTCACCTGCCCTTTCAAGACAATGGAAGCAGCTTCATTTTTGCTTGAAGGAAAATCACACACATCGTTTTTTGTCTTATATCATTGTTTGAAGAAAAACCACCCTCAAAATAAAGAAACTTGTGTTTTGTTTCATTTGAAGAAAAATCAACACTCACAATGTTTTTTGTGTTTCATTTTTGTTTGACGAAAAATCCACTCATAATGTTTTGTCTTTGATTTCCTTTGAAGAAAAATCCATACTCATGATGTTTTGTCTTTGATTTTGTTTAAAGAAGAATCCACACTTGCAGTGTGTTGGTCTTCCATTTTTTTTCTCCACATTTGCAATTTTTGTCTTTCATTTTTGTTTGAAGAAATATCTACACTCACAATGTTTTGTCTTTCATTTTGTTTGAAGAAAAATCCACACTCAATGTTTTGTCTTTCATTTTGTTTTGAAAAAATTTCCACACTGCCTAACATGTTTGGTCTGTCATTTTTTTTCAAAGAAAAATCCACACTCACAACACCACGATTGTGAACAGCAAAAGGATCACTGTTTTCTTGACGATGTATATTTTGTTCCTCTTTCCTTGTTTAAAATGTCTTCTTTGGAGAACAGAAGTAGCGTAAACATGGGTGATGGATCATCAGCTGGAACATTTCGAACATTACAACGAAGTCCAATTAGAAGGATGTCTGAAGAAACATATCCTGCATTGACCCCCCAGGTAATTTCTCACTGGCTTTCTTACTCGCACAAATCTATACACTACAATCATCTGCAATCGGGAGGACTTGGGCCAAGCTGTGAGCTGAGAGCTGGGTCTGACCGAGGCCAATCATCTGACGTAATTGGCACTCACGAGAGATTCCACCACATCAATAGGAGCTTTTGTAGAGACTACCTATTTGCTAGACCTCGTGATGTTCTTCTATGTGCCAGTCACATACATTTGAGAGAGCAATTGCCTCGAAGAGGCTTAGTGTGAAGAGTGAAATCTCTTCTCAGTGACAATTGCACACTCTTTATATTCAATGAGCTGATCTGATCTTGATACTCGCAACAACCACCCATTTGCAATTTGTGAGCAATTTTTTTTTACAGTATAACGTTTATATGGCCTGAGTCGTTGAGGTTGGTAAAATTCATAACAGGTGCTTGATGTGATAAGCTCTCTTGAGGAGTATAAGAAGAAGTGTGAGAATGACGGTAACTACATGGAGGCTCGAGCTGCTGCTCAACGTCTAAATGGTGTTAAGGTACACTTCAAAACTGTGCCCAACAATACCAAGAAAAGACAAACCTTGCCTTGCTATGCACATTCCTCACAGAACAAAAGAACACCGAAATATTGAACATACGTAGGAAGTTGAATATATGCAAATCATGAATCAGTCAAAGCCTTTATGATTGAAATCTCTTTGAATTTGCAAATTGGTATGGATTGACATACCATCATTGGTTCCAACTCCATCTCCAAAGATGCCGGTAGAGTGACAATTTTAAATCCAAGTGTTGTTTGGGTAATTCAGTGTGCCTCCAGAGAAAGATAATCACCAAAGCAAACAAAGCCAACTCCATGCCCTAACAATAATAGCATCCTTTGTTGTTGGGGGGATGTGTTTGGTGTCGTAAAAGCTTTGATGTTTGGGTCATGGCTTTTTTTGCTCTTTCTCTCTATGGCATATGTCAAAATCGAGCAACCCAAGTGTTGAGGAGTTACACAATTTTGGTGAGACAAATTTTCTCCATTTTGTTTCGTAATTCTTGTCTCTGGTGAAACATGCAGGTTTTGGAAGACAACAAAAGGAAGACAAACATGATTCAAAGGCACCAAAAGGATCAAGAGACAGCTGAAAATGCATACAAATCTGAAGCTGCTGAAAGGAATCGTGTATGTACAAAAAATTTCATTTCCTACATGTCAGATTGCATTAGGAAAAAAATCTTGGGGGGATTATTATTTTCTGACCAGATTTGGAACCTTACAATTCATCTTTAGTGGTGGATTTTCATCATGATTTGTCATCACCTGGAGACAATTTTGTATGAATTTGGAGACAATCTTTTTCAACATATTCCACTGGTGATGATGCTGAGGATGATGATGGGTGAAGACATGAAACAGTTATGGGACGAGAAGTTGCATGAGTTTCACAAGGGAGTTGTGGAGCATGCAGCAAAATTGAAACGACAACAAATTGGAAGTTTGCAAGCCTTCAGGCAACGCATGGCTGCAAAAACCCCAGTCAAACCTCAATGGTCCCGTGAACTACTAAAACACAGGAAAGTGCAGGTAAACTAAATTGCTCAAGTTCAAAATGCATTTGACTGATCACCACCGGCACATTAGATTTTTTTCTCTCTAAGGAAACATTACTTATATTTAAGTTTTATGTAATGTGCAAATGCAGGCCTTCCTTGGGAAACAAGGGAAGTATTTGGAAGCAAATGAAGTGAAACACATTGCTGATCGAATGGAACATATGGAGTTGGAAGCAACATTAGCTGCATATGCAGCAGAAGTTGCAATTAAGGAACAAGCATTACGAGCAAAACAACAAAATGAGATGGAGGTTTTATTACAACGTGCTGCTCAAGGACGTGATGATCTCCGTAAAACCAGAGCTCTTGATCTCGAAAGATGCACACAAGTAACACGTTGAAACCCCTTTTGATTCTTTTTGTTTTGTTTTGTTTTGTTTTTTTCCTCTTATTATATGCATGATTGTTATATCATGAGGTAAATTTTTATTATTATTGAGTTTTGTAGGAACATGTATGAAGAGCATTTAACTAAAACATCAACTATCAATCACCAATAAGAAGCAAAAAAAAAACCCATTGCAAAGAAAAAATCATTGATCGTCTTCTACTTGGATTTTTTTTCCAAAGCATAGTTACAATCTTTGAATAAATTGTATGTTTTGTGGACTAATTCTTGTTGTTGTGATGCAACATCGTATTACTGAAAAGAAATTTACTGAATACACACACCCAAATTTATGAATACTGCAGAGGCACAAAAACATTTTAAGGGAATTGAAAACATTGCAAAGACAAGAAAACCTTAGGTTTGAAGCGATCTTGGGAAAGAGAGTAAGCGAATTTAAGAAGAGTGGTGGGAGTTTTCAACTCCTCTCTCAAACTTTGAATGGCTTATGTCTTCCTGGAAACCCAGAGTGTAGTGTTGGAGATGAGTCTTCAACCTATGGTAGCAACTCAGTTTTATCAGCTTGAGAGTTATATGTAGCAGAGCTTACTTACTCTGCAGAAAGACAACAACCCCGCCCCCCGCCCAAGAGAATGAAACTTCATTTGGATCCTCAAATTCATTAACCCCGCTGTTTGTTAGTAATGCAAAGAGACTAAACAATAGTAGTACTTATGTATCTCAAGGTGACTTGGTTTTTTTTGCTAATTAGCTTCGACTAAGTACCTAATTAGACAAAGGCTTTTTTGAGCTAATCGGTGTCTTTGGATTGGATTTATTGATTGATTGATTGATTATGTCCGAAATGTGAAGGTGTATGTAAATCTGATATATGATATGAGATACATGAGCTTGGATGGATTGAGCTTTTTGCACATTTTGTCATTTGTTACACAAAGCTCTCAAATGTTTTACATTGGTTTTTTTTTTGGGCACATTGCCAAAATCCTCTCATACATAACCTTTCCTTCTCAATGTTTTTTGTCATTGCAAAATTGTGGCAATTCAAAAAAACAATAGTTGTACATGTTTCCACAACATCCAATCCACCTTCAAATGTTAAGTGCATTGCCCAAATTGTGAAGTACCTTTGGTTGCAAAAATTTGCAAGTAAAATCATTCCATAATATATAATCGCTTCTCACTCTCTTTCCAAAGTTATCAAGCTTGTCATGTTTCTCCTTGTCCACATGCTTACACAAGGATTGTTGTAGCATATGATAGTGTCATGTAACCTCTCAAGTTATTGTTGTAACATGTTAATCTTTTGTCACTATGCTAGTTTGGCATGTAAATACATATTCAATCCATGCCTTGGCTATGTTTGTATGTATCTTTTGCCTCTAGAATGTTAATTTTTTATCTCATGCCTACTTAGTTGTATGTTGTAACATCATGCATGTCGTTGTTGTAACCCACCAATCTTACCTTAAAGTATGTGTACACATGGTAACTTATTGATAACATGTTATTATTTTAATATATCATGTATTAGTTTGTTATTAGTACATAATAGTTGTTCCATTGTGGATTTTTTTTGGGTATTTGTTAAGACCCGATTGTCTTTTTGGATGAATTTGCATTGCACATCCCTTCCTGTTTGCTTCCCCAACCAAGAAATCATAGATTCTATCCCATCGAATATATGTCACATAAACTCTCTTGCGAATGTATGTCCCCTTCATGTCATGTCATGGGGTCACATGATATTCCTTCCACTAGTAAATATGTTCCTATAGGTAAAAGAACTCAATATATGGTGGTTGTTGGACACATCCCATCATTTGCTTCCAAAGTTTAGTTATGTTGATCACTTACACATTCCAATAATCTTAAGTTTAATAATGTAACCTTCTTCACTTGAGCTCTTCACCATGATTTTTATTTTTATTTTATTTTTGGCCTTTCATGTTACAACAACAATTCACATGTCATAGAACACTAAAAGATGTTCCAACAATTTAAAAATATGGTAAACAAAATTTTAAAAACAAAATGAAAAATTATACACAACTTTTGGGTCATGTTATAAGGGAAAACCCTAAACCCTAAGACAATGCAGAACGAGTAGCTTCTTGCTATAATAACTTGTAGGTTACAAATTGTGACTCAATTGATCTTTGGGGGGCAACACATAGGCCATGATGTTCGGTGTACTTAAGGTTATTTATTCAATAGGTTACAAGACATAGCTTATGATGATTCATGATCCAACAAAGCAAGTGTTACAATTTTTGCAACAAACATGATCAATCCCAACAATATGCCTAGGTTACAAGACCGAATGTATAAACTCTAGTTACAAGAATGATTGTATAAACTCTCTACTTACAAGAACGATTGTATAAACTCTAGTTACAAGAACAATTGTATAAGCTCCTATGGAGTGCGGACATGTTTTGAGGGCATAAAGCAACAAAAACATGGTATAAGCGTTAATGCAAAACAATGCATACTTCTTCACTTGCAAGGACTGAATCTAGAGTGAATGTCACTGAGCATAATGGAAATATGTTTCTAAGAACAGCACATGTAGCCAAAAACATTTTAAAAATTTGCTATCAATCAAAAACATTGGCAACTAGTAATACTAATTAAGAAAGGAGATAAAACACAAATCAAGAACATGAAACGTGTATGATGAAGGTAACAACAAAGAAGAAAAGAAAAATCTTCATGTACACACACACCGCATTGACAAAAATGATAAGCTCGGCACTGACTCTGAAGGACCAATGCTCCCACTACTACACAGCAGTTGCAGAAGTACTCACAGGCATGAAACGGTCAGAAAAAACAGAGATGCAAGACACAACTGCCAATTTTGGATAACAGACAAGGAAGCAGGATCACCTTTTAAAGAGGATCCAGTCCATGCCTTGACAATGATTAGAACACAAAGAAATTACACTCATAGCTCAAAATGCACAACTATTCCTCACTATGTTGTGCACAGCTAATTAGACGTTCGATTTTTATGCTAATTGGTAACAGCTATTCCTCACTATGCCATGTAGGTTCAGGTTACACAACAAGAGCTTCCCATTCCTTTGCCGTATTCACCTCAATAATAGCACATCCCCTCTCCTGTAAAAGAGGGCCATAGCACAAAAGAGGTCATAGGCTTATGACCTTGATGCGGCACCTCTGATTATGTTACAGTACCCTTGAATTTGTTTAGAGGGCATGAAAAATTCCATTCCCTTGAACTGCTTATCCATCTTGCTCAATGACTAATATTTGCTGCAACTGCTGCCAGAAGCAACTTGCTGAGTACCAGAAAATGATGTTCTAGCAAAAGTGTGCCTACAGCCCAGATTTTTTCTTCAGATGTTGCTTGAAGTCCATGATATCTCCTCCCCATTTTGTAATTGACCTGTTCTCACAAACCCAAATTTCCTTTGCCACCTGGTTAATAAGCCTGAAATCATGACTGACTAGCACCAAGCCTCCGTCCCACTCATTCAAGGCATCGGCCAGAGCATCAATAGTTTCAATGTCCAAATGATTGGTAGGTTCATCTAGCAAGAGAAGGTGTGGAAGTCTCCAGGCCAACCAAGCAAAGATGACTCGACTTTTCTGTCCATCAGAAAGGTTGCCCATTGGCATAATTTGAGCCTTGCCACTAAGCCCAAAGCGGCCAATGGCAGCCCGCATCTTTTCTTCCTCCAGTCCAGGGTACTGGCTCATCATGTAAGCCAGTGCAGACATGTCCAATGACAAAGTCTCTGTGAGATGCTGGTGGTACTGAGCAATGCGGAGGTGATTATGTCGGCGAACCATGCCATCCAATGGCACCAGGTCCCCAGTCATGAGCTTCAGTAAGGTACTCTTCCCAGCACCATTGGGACCAACCAAAGCAACTCGGGAATCAAGGTCGACACCAAAATCTACTTTCTCATAAATCAGATTCTCAGGGGTGTAACCAAACTTAAGATCCACAAACTGTAGAACAGGTGGGGGAAGCTTTCCTACATCTGTAAATCTGAATGTAAGAACCTTATCTCTGACTACTTTCTCAGTAAGTCCACCTCTCTCCATCTTAGCCAAGGTCTTCTCTTTACTTTGAGCTTGGCGAGCAAGCTTAGCAGAACCATGCCCAAATCTTGCAATATATTCTTTCATGGCAGAAATTTGCTCTTGCTCCCAACGGTACTGTTTCATTTGATTTTCTTCCAATTCTGCTCGTGTCTGGCAATATTGATCATAATTCCCTGTGTAGAACTTCAGTTGCTTATTTTGCATATGGATGATGTTGGTGCAGATACCATTCAGAAAATCCTGAGAATGTGATACAACCACCAGTATACGTTCAAACTTTTTTAAAGTCTCTTCCAGCCACACACAAGCCTCCAAATCTGCCAATCCCAACCATCAACATTTTTCTTTTAGTTTTCTGGGGACCCATTATACTGGAAGGAGTAATTGCACAGCAAGCCATCTCAGTGGACAAAACTGAAAACTCAAACTGAACTGCCTAATTGTTTCTTAGCCTGTCCCAAGGCCAGGATTCCATCAATTTGAGATGCATTACTAGACAGAAGTCTGGGCAAACTGAATTCTACACTTCCAGAGGACCTCAAATAACTCAAACAACTCAATCTCTGGTCAACAACTGCTGCCACTCTCAGTAACTGAACACTCTACATCATGCCTCCGCGTAAATATGGAGTAACATCTAATGCCTGAAGGGACAGTAGCCTGTTGCTAATCTACCAATTCCATCATATCCGCCAAAACTTGGTTTAATCTGCGGAAATCTTTATTTTATTTTTTAGTTATCAGACCTTCATGGCCTAAATACTATTTCAAATGATGATGATAGCTCAACGATATAACCAAGGGCTCACCTAGATGATTTGTTGGTTCATCCAACAATAAAATAGTTGGATTCATGAACAAAGCCCTGGCAAGTGCTATACGCATTCGCCAACCTCCTGAAAAGTCACGTGTCTTCTTTCCTTGCATCTTTTTGGTAAAACCAAGCCCATGTAAGATCTGGGCAGCTCGCATCTCAGCAGTTGCAGAATCCATGGATTCTAACCTCTCATAAATGCGCTCCAAAGGCTCACCTCCTCCATCATCCTGCAAGCATCCCACTTGACCTTTGAGCAATATAATCTATTAGATTGCAGACAAAACTCCAAAATAATACGTTGAAGCTATCCACTGTGTCAGTTCCAGCAAACCCAAAGGAATCTAACAAGAATGGATCTGGTCATAACCTTAAAGTGCCACTCACACAGTATCAGACCATCACCTTCATCATGAATGGCAGTGACTAGTTGCCATTACTCCCAACTGACTCCATGAGCTCCCAATGGTGTGTATAGCTAAGCACATAAAAATCTGCTCCAAATTTTGGGCAAACACTTCATACAAAAACATGTGGCTGAGTTCCTGCTGCATTTTTAGAACAACAAAAAGACCCAGTAACGATCATGTGTAGCACTCAGGAAACATAACTATTCAAAAATGTCAACAGTATCCTCATTCAAGCTGCAACAACCTTGGGATGGGCATGCTTCATCTAATTTTCACCTTGATCCTGTACAGGCAATCATCTAAGCCATAGAGAAGCCTACATAGAGGGTAGTGGATGGGGCCTCCTGCACCCTGAACATCTCATCTAGTCACACCACTGCTGACTACTTGGATGCAATACATCAGTTGGCCTTTCAGCAACACATGTAAAATTGCCACCTTTTGAAGGAGGAGAAACCAAAAATAGGAGACTCAGTATGAACAAGAGGCCCACAAGAATCAGTAACTCACTTGTGCTGCCAACAACTCAGCCTCCTTCTCTAGTTTTAGCCGTTCTTCATCAACATTCATCACAGCCTCTAGAGCGGTCATTTCAGTGGCATCAATTTCCCGTGTCAAATGATAAATATCCATGTGCTCTGGTATAGGCACCTCCCGGTGGCCTATGGCTGTAAGTAGGGTGGATTTTCCACAACCATTCAAACCCAGCAAGCCATATCGCCTGCCATAACATGCTCACAAGATTAGCCCAAGCTCTTCAAATCATCATGACTCTGCTGATGAACACACAGAACAGAAGGGCAGAATGCACATGCAGCACAACAAATTACTAGAACAAAAACTCTGAATAAATTTCCTCAACATGAAAATAGCTGCCTGTCCAAGGGCTATAGCAATTCAGGAGTTGAATATCTCTCATAAGAATCAAGAAATCTCCATTCTCACAATTAAGAAAAGGCAAAGCAAGGTTAACACTTCTTCAACCAGCCACAGAGAATTCCAAAGGAAAGAAAAAACAGCGAATAAAGGACCAAGAAACAAAACAGCAGTATAAACAACAGTGCCAGTCTCACACCTGTTCAGGCACCATCAACAGTAACATGTACGATAGTGACTTCTCTTTCACAACTTGCCCACTGACTTCATCAAATTCAGGAGCTAAAGCAGGAACCCTACCTTCCATAGTTGAGCTCCAGTGTCGAATCCACAACCAACTCATGACCATGAAAAGTCAGTGACAGTGACTCTATCTGCCATCAAAATCCAGCCCCAACAACCTTGTCAAGAAGGAACCCAGGATATCCAATGAACCACTACAGCCTCAGAAAGTTGAAGATTCACAAGTTCCAAAGTGGTTTAAAAATCTGCTGCTAGCTAACAGAATCGAGCACAAGTCACAGCTCCAAAAAGACAAAATCAACTACCATCCCTCAGAGAAACATTCGAACCAAACCAGCAGATTGCCAACAAATAAGAGAAAATCTGTTACTACTACACGGCATAACACGTTAGGCATAGAAGACCCTGGAGAAAGGATCCTCAGAACACAGGGATTTTGAGACGATGGAGTTATGAACAAAAGCAGTATTTCACACAGCTAAACATCCGGTGTCCCTGAGCGCGTTTCCGGCCACCGATGTCGGAACCCTAAGATGACCGCAACTCCGAGAGAAGAGGACTCGAAACCAGTCTTCTCTCGGAGTTGCGACTGGTTTCGGGCCGATTTCATGCAAATCCGGGGACGTAGGGGGACTAACGAGGCTACTGAACACGACGGAACTTTGCTGTTGTGCAATCGAGATAGATTAAGCGGAAAGAAATCTTCTTACATGAATATCTCTGGATTGCGGATGCGACGCTAAAACACCTGTACACGTCCGATCCGTGATCGTTAGCGCCGACACCTCATCCGCAGCTGCATCAGCCGCCGCAGCACCAGTCTGTACATCTTTCAGCTTCGACTGCGCGACGGCTGCTGCGGCCTTGGATCCACGCTTCTCCGCAGCGGCAGCCTTCTTGGAGGCAGCCTTTTTCTTGCTCGCGTCAGACACCATCCTCACTAATAACTCCTAACACGACTTCCCACAAAGAAAGCAAGCAAGAAAGCAAGCAAGCAATCAATCAATCAATCCCCAAATTTCCCACAAAAACAACCGAAGCACGAAACCTACACAAAAAA
>Ga0116231_10009486_pt1 | contig 16393 bp, 11 predicted proteins | sample S1TSphgellanicum_2_FD_89695 | JGI IMG/M metagenome (GOLD analysis project Ga0116231, IMG submission 89695) | Host-associated microbial communities from peat moss isolated from Minnesota, USA - S1T2_Fd - Sphagnum magellanicum MG | ecosystem: Host-associated > Plants > Peat moss > Unclassified...
TAAAAAAAAAAAAAAGAACTGGGGGAGTTTGTAAGAGAGAGAACCCCCCCCCCCCCCCCCCCCCCCCCCCCCCAAATAAAATAAATCTGCTGGGTGAATTGATTGGGTACCTGTTCCCATGAGATGCCCAATTAAATAGGAAGCTTCCCCGTAGCCCAGTGGATAAATACATTATGCGCTAGGTACTTCCCGACTGGGGTTTTTTTTTTCCCCCCAATTTTGTGATGTAGCCAAAATTCTGGAAGATTATTTAGCCAGATGTGGCGATAAGAAAATATGAAAGTGAAAAAAATCTAGCATCCTTCTATATTTCTGGCTACCTGCCGCAACTTAGGACAGAATCTGGCGATTTTTTTTTTTGTATCGAAATTTGGCGAGAAAAAACTCCAGAAACAGAAATTTTTCGCCAATTTGAAAAACAATTCGCCAAAAAAAACCCCCTGTTTCCGAGAGTGCAAATGTGGGAGAGTTTTAGGGTTTGGAGATCTTGGCAAACGCAGTGTCCATCTTGACGTAGCGATTCTTTCTCGCGCTTCGGGGACCGGAAGAAAGAAAATCGCGGGGAAGACGACGACAAACAATTATCGGCATTGGTTGTTCTTTATGATTTTCTCCGACTTCGTTGTCAGTGGGTTGGACCTTTGGAAGACTGCCAAAAAAAAACCTTCTTTTACCGACAGTTGCATTTCCAGGGATTGAGAGCCCTGCAGAGGGGAAGGGATTGAGAAGGTCTGATGTGGAAGGGATTGAGAGGTCTGCGGAAGTTTTTTTTTCCCTATTTCGGATGTGGCTAGTTTCTAGATTTGGAAATCGAGCATTTTTTCTGTATAGAATTGACGAGGAGTTGGGAGACTGATCAAGCAATTTTTGTTGTTGTCGTTGTCGTTGTGGGAAGAAAGAAGAATCGACGAGAGAACTTCGGATTCTGATCAAGAGATGTTGAGGTTCTTGTTTTCATCAGTTGGTTCATGGCTGATCTTTGTAGTCAAGATGCCAGGGAGCATTTTGCTTCCCCGCAAAAATGACCACCACGATCGTCAACGGTTTCTTGAGCGATCATCAGAGGGTGAAGCTGCTGTTGATGAGGATGATGAGCAGCAACGGCAGCAGCAGCAGGGATCATCGAGATCTGCCCTCGTCGCCGCCGTAGCAAAGTTGGACTCCACTCTGTCGGAGTTGGATCGAGCAAATGCCGTCATCGAAACCTTACGAACAGAGCTGCAGGAATCTAGAATTGTGCAAAGAAATTTGGAGAAGAATCTTGAGGGGAAAGTCTCGGAGCTCAAGCGGTTGGAAGATCGTCTCCAAGCGCAGAACACGGAGCACAATGGCAGGTTCTCGCAGCTGTATCAGGAGGCGGAGAACGTCAGACGTCGGAACAAGGGACTGGAGCAACGGAACCGGAAGCTAGAGGAGGATATCAAGAGCCTGGAGCAGGAGAAAGCCAAGTCCTACATCGGAGGAGAATCCTTCCGCGACTCCGGTCCGACTCCGCATCTCCTGGTTGGCGCGGTGGAATGTGTGCAGCAAGCGGTGAGCAGCTTCGCCAAGCTCTTTGTCGACTCTTTGCGCAAGCTTGATGTAGACTGCGACCTTATCGCACGCAATCTAGTGCCGGCTAACGTCGTCATGGACGTGACGACAGCGGCAGATCGCAAGTTCGTTTTCCAGAGCTTCATTTGTCACGTGATGTTCTCGGAGTTCGAGAACGAGTGCTTCGGCGTCCAGGCCTTTCAGTCACGCACTCTGGATCACGAGCAGTACAGGAATGAGAGCTTCGGGCAATATCAGGGTTTGCGCAACGTAGAGGATCCCGGGAAGCTCGTGTATGCGCCTGCGCCGGACAGCTTCTTCCGCAGCTTCTGTGTCCACAAGTACGAGACGCTCACGCGGGAGCTTCGGAGCTACATGAATGCTCCGGAATCTGATACAAATTTGGCAGCAATTCGCTCCAAAATGGAGCAGAAATTCCTCAAACTTGCGCAGTGCGTTTGGTTGATCCACAGACTGGCTTTCTCCTTCGACCCCATGGCCAGAATCTTTCGTGTGCTTCCTGGCATGTCTTTCGATGAGATGTACATGCATTCTGTGGTGATGGGTGGTCATGGGTACGAGGAAGATGATGATGGTGGTGGTGATGCTGGCATGCGCACTGAGGAGGTTGTGGTGCCCACTGTGGGACTCATGGTTGTTCCAGGGTTTTTTGTGCGAAGAATCATTGTCAGAAGCAGTGTCTATTTGGTCACCAAGCCCTCACTCTCCAGCAGCAGCATGAGTTCCAATGTACCAGAACATCATCAGGCTCTCACCATTGCTAGTGAGAACAACACTACGAAAGAAGATTCAGAAGAACTAGCAACCACAGACCTCAGGGGCTTGACAGAGTGATCAGCATTTACAGGTCATGTGAAATCTGAGTTGAGCTCCATCATTCAATTCACAGTGCACAGCTCCAGATCCATTTCCAAGAGGGCAGCAGCACAGTACAATACAAAGGTTCTTCTTCTATTTGCATATCTGAGATGATGTACAATTCTTCCACCTTTTTCCTTTTAGAACTCTAGCTTGCAACTCACTCCAAGCTCTTGTGGTGGTGTAGTTTGCTAGATTTGCAGCAGGTTTGGGAGCTGCTGCTCAGTCATATACTCTGGAATTTTGGTGTCTATCCCAATTTTGCAGCATCACGAGCTTTGTATGATTCTATCTTGGACATAGCAACAGACCCATTCAATGTGCTGTCTTAGACTGAAGTCTCTTTGGCCTTCTTCCATTCAATCCCTTTTGTTTTGTGCTGTTTTCATGAAGCATGGACACCCACAAAAGGGGAGAAAATCATGTACTCTCTTTTCTTGGTTTTTTCAATTTGAGATTCAGCTTTTGATCAATTCTTGAGTTGTAACCAACTGAGATTTGTGCAACTTTCTCTCGGTTTTTGTTTGTGTTGAAGAAGAAATAGCAAAATGAGAGTAACCTGTCGATGGTATGTTTTCAGGGAAACACCAGATCATAGTTGTATGTTTAAGCAGGCGGCTAACCTCCCAGGTTGGTTCATTTGCCCCCTTCTGCGGAGATTTTTTCTCCCCCCTTCCTCTACATTGTGCAGAGAGAATTTAATATCCAAGCACAACCCCTGCTTCCTTCATCTGTCTGGGAAATACTCCAGTTGTTCTCATGTTTCAAATATTGAGCTTGGTCTTGATCATCTACTACACACTGTATGAAATTTGATTATTCACCTCAATCCAGATGTGCCCTTGCTAATTTTTAACACCCACCCCACCTTTCCTTTCTCTGTTATTGAACAACTGTACTGGGATCCACATGAAACTCTGGAAGCACCAAGCAAGGCAATCCCCAGAGATGCATTTGGGTCATCATCACTTTGGTGAGCTCATCATCTACTTTCCTGGACAATGAGAGTGAAGGCTCTTATGAAAATATGGCATCTATAACCTCCCTTGTAAGTAGTTATGGGAGTGAAGCCTCTTAAGTGAAACACTATATATTTTCTACAATCATTGCTGTGTGCTTCTTCAGCAGCACCCAGAACTTGGAACCAGATGCCATGGCGACAATATTTTTTGACAATGGTATTTGACAAGAGAAAACTTGAGAAAACTCCATGATGTGCTATGAAAGCCTAGTGTGTGTGTTTGAAAACTTTTTCAAGGAGCTTATGTTGGCAGAAGACACCCAGTATTTTAGTAGTCCTTCAAAGAAATACATCAGTAACCCATCACAACTAAGACTGAAAATTACATTGCTTTTCAAAAAATTCATGCAATGTGATCTGAACAGTAATACAAGAGGCATACGTTGTTTTTATTACCATAAGCTAAATTTGATGTTGCAAAATGGATTGAAGAACTCATGCCAAGTTCTATGGTTTCACAAAGAAACATCCATCACAGGAATGATGTCAAAATTGTGATTTCAATTTGAGAAAAAGGTTCTCTTATGCTGTACATAGATCTTTCGACCCATTGGAAGCCAAAGAAAGGAGAGAATGGAAAAAATCTACCATATAACTCAAATCTGTAGTGCTGTACAGATACATAGATAGGTGGATAGATAGATAGATAGATAGATCCTGTTGGTGAGTGGTCAAACAAGTGTTTATAGAAACAATTGATGGATTGCTGTTGAGCTACAGTCATGGATTTCACCATTTCTGGTTTGATCTCCTGTAACTCGATTTCTTCATGGCAGAATCAAATGGGTCACCGCCATCACTAAAACAAAAAGGGCACATCTCTGGCACTCCTTCATGCAAAAAAGGCAACCCAAAAAAACACATCAACTCCTCAAATCACGGATGGGATTCTTTTGTCATCACATGTAGTTGTACTGGTTCTTGAGTACAGTTTGTTGGGTGCCAGTGATGGTGTTCTTGGCAGCTTGAGATTGTAGTCTGGGTCGCTCACAAGCGTACGAGGTGAGTGGTCTTTGAATGGGGGAGTGGGGACATACAGAATGGATTGTAGACCGTGGCCGTCGCCTATAGTCTTGGTTATCACCTGAAGGCTCAACTGTATTGGGTGTCCATCTCACCTTCTTCTTCTGCTGTGATCGGGAAGAATTCAATGTTTTCCCCAAATACTTTTGCCCCAAATCTTGCTCCTTGTTCTGACTCACAATGCTGCTCAATGAACCTGAATGCAACATGAAACAAAATCAGTCAGCATCTTTTATGTCTGCTTTTTCTTCTCCACCCCCTTTTCAGTGAATCTGCATGACAAGAACCTGATGCTACCCTTAATTTTACTAAAGCATCAACATCCCAACAACCCAGATTGCTTTCAAAATGCTTCGAAAACCTTACCAGCTTTAGAGAGCTGATGAACCCACCCACCCACCCATACTCAGAACTACAATACAAAAAACTCTTAAGAAACCTGAATCACAGTTATGAATGGGGAGGGGTCATTTGGGGTCCACCATGTGTGCATCTCAATTTAAACCATGAGAATGTCCAGAAACAAAGATTTTCATTTCACACTGAATTAGCAGACCATCATACTTTGCACGAAAGACAATAGAGAGAAAGCTAACAGATGCATGGAAGAAAACTCTAGTACAAAACCTTTGGCAATGGACAAAATCAAACAATAGAATGATGCAGATGCATACAAAATAAGCAAGTTTTCCATGAAGGAAAAATTACTTTCATGACATTTATTTTCAAATGAAATACACAAATCATACACAAAGCATGAATGGTGATGGGCAGGGTCAAAGTTCTTGACAGAAAGGGAATGAAGCTCAAGCTTTTTGTTTGTTTGTTGTTTGTTGTACAAATTCTGTAGATACATGAGGGTCTAGTCACGGCAAATGACAAGGAAAACATGTGTGTCAGAACAGACACAGAGGTAGCAGGTTAACAATTGGGGGAGCTTACAAGCAGCAGTTGGAAGGCAGATATCACATCCACCCAGACTACACTTCTCACAATGGTTGTGAATACAAATTTCACATGCTGCTGCTCCCTGTGAGTTTATGTGTGATTCTGTTACATGCCCCAAAACAAAAGTCTTCCAAAGTTTGAGTTTATAAGTTCACAGGAGTAGTAATAGTAGTACTCTCCCCATCTCTCTCTCTCTCTCTCCAGCAAGCATAGTGAGGAGGAGGAGGAGGAGGAGGAGGAGGAGGAGGAGGGTGAGGGTTTCTTCTCTAAATTGCTGCTGCCAATTGCCAAAGAAAAATGTTTGATGATGATCACCATGGTGCTTTCCAAGTTTTTGTTGCACAAATTCTCCAAATTTTGCTCTGAATGACGAAAATGAAGTGTAAAGCAATGATTTCATGAGAACTTCTGTTCACCCAAAATGAAGAAGTGTAAGGTAAGGCCTCACATCAAGAGCATTACCAAAAGAAGGTACTGCGCAAGGCAGCTTTACATGGACCCACTTCTGGTAATGCCCTTGACTGAGGGCCTTACCCCATGTAAAGGTGTGCAGAAAATTTTCTTGAACTTAAAATGGACAAGAAAAACAGAAGATCCCACTGGAAAATGGGAGATACCTCCTTAAAACAGAATGCCCTCAGATTTCTCGGAAGTCAAATTCCAGTGTAGAACATGCCATCTGAATACACTAAAAAAATTCCACAGGTCTCTATGAAGCAGAAGCAGAAGAAGAAGAAGAAGAAGAAGAAGAATTCAGACAAAATCTTCCAAGAAATTGAGGAGTTTACTACCAAGGACTGTGAAACAGATGATCAAGTTCCTTACATTTAATGCAACACTTAGAAACAGAAGAAAAAAAGGAAAATGACAACAAGAAGGAGACGAAGATGGAGATGGAGGAGAAGGAGGACAAAATGAAGAGGAAGACTCCAGACAAAAATCTTCTGAGAAATTGAGAAGGAATCATGAACAGATGATCAAATCCCACAACGCCAAATGCAGCAGGCAGAAGCAGAAAAAGGAGGAGGACAAGAAGAAGAAAAGAAGCAGAAGGAGGACAAGAAGAAGAAAAGAAACAGAAGGAGGAGGAGGAGGTTTGTGGATTTGTCTTACCACAAGTAGAGGTAGCTGCTGGATCCTCCTCCAGTGTTGAAGACACCATCTCCAAGTAGTCGTAGGAAGGTGGCGGGATGTTCTCCCTCTTCACCACCCTGAGGAGTTCCAGCTGATCTCCTCCAGCACCAACTGGATCCGTGCACACGCCTACTGACCTCGTCGTCGTCGTGTTCAGCAAAGGATTTCGCGAGGGAGACAATCTCGCTGCTGCAGCTGCTGTTGCAGGCGAACAACACATTCTTTCGGAGGATGGCAATCTCCTACTTGTTAAACCAGAGCAAGCTTGACCTGAACATGCTCTTTCAGGGGATGATGCCAACAACAGCCTCCTGGTTGCCGACGAAGAAGAAGGAGAAGAAGGAGAAAGAGAAGCTTGACCTGAGCTTCGCGGCGGTCCAGTGTTCGCTTCATGAACGATTTCCAAGAGCACTTGATGATGATCCGAGGAGGGTTTCTCTGTTGCCATGGCAATGTTGTCTCTGAATTGCTCCTTGGCAGCAGCAGTGAAGTCTTCTTCAGGAGATGATGCTGCTGATGATGATGAGGAGTCGGGAGAAAACGCGCAATCTCTTCTGTCCTCCGCTGCCTCCTCCTCCTCGTTCTTGCTCCGATTTCTTGTGCCTCCAAACAAGAGATACACAGCTGTGGCGGAAACCGCCAGCGCCGCGACGATTGTTAGCTTCTTCGTCAGCACAGCAGGATCCAGTTGGATACAACTGCTTGCTGCTGCAGCACAGCTCACCATCTCTGTGCGCAAATCATTCAAGCGCGCGCCCCCACTACCATCGATATTTCCCAGTGGTTCTTCACAATCTCAGGAAGAAGAAGAAGAAGAAGCACTTCATCCCGTTTGCGACATCCAGGAGGAGGAAGACTCTGCGCCGGTCTTGTCCTTCCCTTGTAAATGTTTTTTTTCTTTGGCTTTCCTTCTGTTGCCAGAATTCTCTAGAGTTTTGGCATGCTCCTTTTCCTCTTCTTCGTTATCGTGCTTTCTCTCGTGAAAGCGTCGAGATCTGTCGATACCGAGAACGAAGACTTTCTCCACGAAGACTTTTCTCCATTGTAGCCGTTGCCAAGCTTGAAGAAGCAGCAGCAAACTGGAAGGCTTTTTTCTTAGAAGCCACTCCTCAACATCGGGGCGGTCCTCTCCTCCTCCTCCTTAATACCTTTGCAATGGAGCACGGAAAACGGAGGAGAAATGGAAACAAAAACACAAAATCTCTTCTTCTTAGGTACTTACGTGATGCCGCAGCACAGACAACACTTCCGAGTCGAGCATGGAAGAGGATGGAGGAGCAAAGACCTCGACGAAGAACGCCACCTCCAAGGTTATACCAGAAGAGCCCATTTCGAATGATCCATTTCACGAGGCACTGGAGAAACTACCTACATTCAACGGAGAAAGGAAACGGGTGCAACAGAGAGGAACTACTACGACTACTACTACTGTCAATTGCGAAGAACAGGAGCAGCAGCAGCCATGCAGGATCCTCCGAGAAAGAAACACCAGAAACGGTGGAGAAGAAATAGAGACAGACAGACAGATAAAGAGTGACAGAGGGAGGGGGAGAAGAAGACCCGGAACTGGAGCATTTCAGGATCTGAACGAGCGATTTCAATCAGAAACGAGCCTCCACGATAACGCATGCGAAACAACAACGCTCCAAAACTGTTGAGGGAGGAAAAGGGAAAGAGAGGTTGCACGCTTTTCTTGAGGTTTGGAAGATTGCAAGCAGCAGCCGGTACAAAACAAAGCAAAATAAAGCACAAGCAGATCAACCAAAGCGAATTCTTCCCCCTATCCAAAAAAACCAAAAAAAAATTCCTCTTTTTCTGTGCGAGTTCGGGAAAATTTTCGACGATCGGTTACAAGAAACGGGAGCAAACAAATTGGCCCAAAAAAACACGCACAATTGTGCACTCCGTGGATTGTTGCCGCGGAATCGTTCGCTCGCGAGCGTCGAGAGCGCAACGACGAGGAGGCGCGACGCTCGTCCTCCACGTCTCAAAAGAGAGGTCCCCAAATCCGAGATCCCAATACGTTTGGGACCTCCCTCGGGGGTCTCAAGTCTCAACTTTCAAGCCGTGGTAGATTGGTAACTTAGGGTGGGTAAAATTGTCCCCGAGGGGGGGTAAAAGTTTACCCTGATTTAAATTTTAACAATGACAGCACTTTCCAATAAAACACTAGCATTTTGTCATAACTAGGTATTAAAATAGTAATTTTAAAAGATTAATTTTAATTTATAAAATAATTTCTATTTAATTATTTATTATTAATTTATAATGGCATTAAAAAGGCACAAACATTAAATATTAACAAGGTGTTGGGAACATGTGGTGGGAACCCTAATCCTTGTGCCCTATTTTCATATCTTACTTAAAGAAATTGGAAGAAATTTCCAAAAGGTAAATTTGTTTTGTATGTGTATTTATATTTTCAATTGATATATATTTTTTAAATAATTAGGGTTTTTAAGTGTATGACACAATGATTTGAAATATACGATATGCAATTTTTTTATTAAATGTTGGTTAGTTTTGCTTGAACTATTTTTTGATATGAACATGCGATTAACAACCTTGGTAAATTACTAATATGATATTTAAATTTCTTATTAGTGCTAGTTGAATATGCTTGTGTTATTTTTTTATCTAAACATGTGATTGATAGTCTTGCCCAACCAAAAAATTATATTAAGAAATTATATTTTCATAATTTATGTCACGAAAATAATCTTAAAGGTTGGAAACCCTTCTTAGTGGGATAATTTTTTCGCATTTATTTCTCATTGTCAATGATTTGTTCAATATTCATAATGTTTCATATTAATGTATTTGTAGGATCTTCATCTAATATTTTTTCAAATTCATTTGCAACATTTAGATGTTTTTGTTTTTTTTAAGATGAACATGGTTTTCAATCATTCTTTTCACTTGCATTTGCAAATTCTTTTTTTTTGGGCCAATTCTAGCATTTTGAAACCTTTGTGTCAATGTATAAAAAAGTTTCACAAAATTATTACAAAGCTTTGATTATTATGTTTGGTTAAACATAACCTAACACAAATATAAATTAATATATTTTTTTTTAAAAATTTAAAAACAACAATTGATGAATCATCATATGGCATTTGTGGCATTACATTTTGTACAAAACTTTAATGTGACTACATTTGGTATTTGTTTCATTGGGAAAGTGATAGATTTGTTGATTGTAACATTAACAAATATTATTTCAATATTATTTTCATTGTTATAGTTTTTTTTAACTATCATTTTCTATTAATTTCTTATTGGATTTTCACTAGACATGTGTAAGATGACATGTAAGTTGTAATATGTTTAGATTCAAAAACAAATGTGTAGAAAAAAACATCAATGCAATTTCTTATGGTTTCCATTTGAGATGTTTGTTTAGTATTTTTAATATTTTAAATTTTAATTCAAAGTTCTAAAGAAACTTACCAATTTATTAGACATTGGGTTTTGGTAATTATGTATTAGTTAGACCCAATGTTTGATCAAATTCCAATGGCCATAACCAAATACATGATTGGGCTATGTAGATGCATGTTAGGTCTCTTTGTGACATATATTATACATATTATGTATTACATTTTTTTTTTTCAATTAGATGTGGGCAAAAAAAATGTGAGTCCATGCTTATTTTGTTAGTTCCTAACATTAAACAAATAGCTTTTTTTTAAACTACACAATAAATGGATGCAAAGTTTTTTTTTTGCACAAAAAATTGCTCAAAGAGCATCAAACTTGTATGCTAAAAAAATGTGATGTAGGTAGGCTTGATGAATTTAAAAACTAGTGTGTTTTGATGTAGTGGTCATATTATTTGCTATTAATTATTTCATTAATAACCTTTCATACTAATTTTAAACATCAAATCTTGTGTGACATATTTGTCCCGCTTGTTACTATCAAATTGAAAAGTGTTTGATTTATTTAAAATTTGAAAAAACAATTATCGACAATTAACAACAATATGTCAATTAACACATCATGGAATGATGTATCAAAGTACCAAAGTTATTTACTATACAACCCAAAATAATTTAATTCATTCAATCAAAGAAACCTATTAGATTATCCTCAAGAAGATGATGGCAAACCCCATATTTTTTCCTTGTCTAATGGATTGAATTCAGTTGTTGAAAGCACCTCCTTTGGAACTCTTAGAAATAAATGTCCTTAATTAAGTATTAAAACAAGAAGAAATAAGTTTCATGTACTCGTTACATATTAACCTTGAAATTGTAGGAAAATCTCAAAATACTTTACCTACAAATGAAAAGAACACACATGATAATACAAGACAAATTTGCTTGTTGTTTCCCACATGTGACCATTGATTTGATTTGAATAAATTCTACACACAACTTTCAAATCCACCACAAGTTCCATGCATTAATATTGAAAAATTCATAATGTTTAACTTCAATCACCCTAAATGTCAAGATGTTTTGCTCGATTTCATAATTCAAAACAAATTATATTGTAAAATCTATGATGAACAAATTACACATTAAATTAAGTTAGAAGTTGCATAATATCAAAGAATCAATTAAGTTTTGACTAGTATTTTGCAATTTTCTAAGCATTACATGGAGTTCTACCAAGGTTTTTACTTGGATTTATGGATCCAAATTGATGGGTCAAAAAAAAATAAAGACCATGGGTACGGTCTAGCCACCCTTTCATAGGAAAGGAGAAACCTTTCTTGAAACCCAACCAATTGCACAATATTATGAAAATTTATAAATTGAACCTTGCTCATTACGTAAAAGATTGATTGTTCTTGTTAATCAAAAACTAAAATAATTGAAGAATAATAACTATCATTGCTATTAATGTTGTAATGCCCCAACATTATATGTGCACATAGTTGTTATTGTAGGCAATACAAAAGTCTCACTTGCCTCTTTTTTTCCTTGTCTACCTTTAGTTCCATTTATGTTTTTCTCAAAAAAGGATGGATGATGCTTAAACACACTTCAAGACAATGTTATCCATTATGGGCTTGTAATGGGCACTAGGTGTACAAACATGCCCATTACAAAATAGTATTGTGCATTTTTTGATTTATGTATTCATTTTTGAAAAATCATGATAATTAATGAAATCCAAACCAAAATTTATGACATTATCTAAGTGTAATGTGTAAATTGTATGTGATAGAATTTGTGTTTCTTTATTCAACCCTTTGGACTTGGACCTAGATTAGGTTGTTTAATGAATTCATCATTGAATTCTAGATCCGACACCAATAGTTTTTAAAAGGATCTTTCAAAACCCACATTACTAAGGTTGGAAAAATAAAGAAAATCACATAACATTAGTTTTGACCTAATAGATTTGCCTTACATCAACCAATATCAAAGACCTAAACAACATTAGGATCCAATTCCCAATTGAAAAAATTATGCCATGCTGCTTGAATATCTTTCCATTTTTTATAAGTAGATTATTTTCAATTTTATAAAAAATCAAATTACAAAGTCCAATGCCATGACATAATAATCCCAAGCCATATATTCTACATTTGATTTATCACTATGCGAAGCAATGTGACACATGCACACATGTGCATGAATTAAAATAAAAGTCCATCTATGAATTCAAAACAAAGGTTGATATTATAAAGCTTTGAATAAGTAGATTTTTCAAGTAGAGATGTCTATTTATATTTGAAGTGCAAGGATTATTGAAGCTCCTACAATCAACTAACAACATTTCAATCTATTGGTTGTTTATAATCAATTGTTCTTTTCCTTTTCATCTTTGTGTTTTTGTCTTCCACAAAATTTCTCTAATCATAACTACTTTGAATTATCTATTCATGGACATGTTTACCATCTTAAAGTGGTCTTAGTAAACCAACACATTTGTTAATCATCTCAAACAAAAATTGGATTGACTTTCATTTGTAAATTTCTGTTGTGAATCAATGATTGAGTTGATTAATTATCCTATGAAATAATATATAAGGTTTAGGATGAAGGTGGTGCAATGCTCACACTTTCCAAAACTAAAATGCTAACCTCCAAGCTCGAATGCAAGTTCAACTTCCATTTGTTGGGCACACCTTTATGTGATGTGCATGCCCTTTTGCACAATCTATAGCAAATGGCCAATGGTAGGTGCTACTTGTTCCTCCAAGTTTATGTGCAATGTTTGTGTTTGCTTGTGATTTGCAACAATATTTTACAACTAAGAACACAAAACATGCCCCAAAAAAAAACATGTTGGAAATAATACATGAATGTGTCAAAGTGTTGATCATCTGAAGGAAATTCAATTTAAATATTTCAATAGAGCCAATAAATGGTACCATTGTTTTAGTTTTCACAATTTTAAAGTGTTAATCAACCTTTTCTATGATGAAATTTCACCAAATTATCAAATTAAAAATGAAATTTTCGAATTTGACATTTTTTTTGGAAATTTCAATTGCTATAAATTAGAAAAAAGAGGAAAATCACCAAATTTTTGTATTTAAATCCTATCAATAACTAAAATTACACAAGGTGATTAAAATTTTGTATTTTGTATTTAGTTTATAGCCAAGTTTAACTAAAACTTCCTATGGATGGTTGCCACCTTAGCTAAATCACAAAATTCCTAACAAAAACATTGGTGCCAATGTAAAACAAGGGGGGTACAATGATTATACTCGAGTCTAGTTCTTAATTAAGCCTAAAGGCATAGGGTTAGGTATTACGTGAGGTTAGGTAGTACATAACCTACCCAAAAGTTTGAACGCAATACCTTCTAGAGGAGATTAAACATCTATCTATGACGGAAGGTAGTTAGTTAGTTTTGTTTTGTTTGTACCAATGAGATCCACCAAACTGGGATGCTTCAAATCACATTCTTGGTCTCTTTGGAAAGCTCTCAAGGAGGAGGGGTGCATCGGCTTGGTTTCATCGCATTTGGACTTGCAGTGCAAAAGTTCTTGAATGTTGAATGATTTTTCACTGAAAATCAAATTAAATTGTACCTGAAAATTTCGGAGGAATTGGAATGTGCCTTTGGTGTTATTGAAAAGATCCTGATGAGCAGGATTTAATGGAATTTATTTGGTAAGATTTGGATTCAAAATTGTGGAAGATATTGATTTTTAAGTGATTTCTGCCGCAGAAAATTCAAATAATTTTTTTTAAAAAAACCAGGTTTTGGAAGGAAAAATCAGTTGAGGACATCATAACACTTGAGCCAACAGCACAGGCCACATTAGTCTTAGCTAATATACCACAAGCTCTCATGTGTGAGGGATTTGTGGAATCTTGTTATTAAACTTTACACAAGCAAATGGACTTAAAAGTTAAAGCCACTCAAGTATGTCAACTTTAAATAGAACATTCCACAACACTTTCACACAAATAAGAGCTTGTGGACTAGCAATTCATATTCTCATCTTCCTTTAAGAAGTTTCGGGTTCAAAATCCTTAACCTTGAAAACCAGTTTGATACTCCATTGTTCTCTCACTAGTAAGAACCAAGCTATACATGTTCAAACCAAAAGGGCTTTGTTTCTTTGAGTAATAATGTAAGAATTGAGGCAAGTATTGATTTTTAAAATAAAAATTGTATACTTCCTAAACCAGGTCAATTCTCTGAAAAAGGTGAGAACCCACCAAACAACACTACATGAGTTGAAATGTTTGGAACTCTCGACCTCCTTGCAATGCAAGTTGTTGTTGGATGAGTTCATCACTACACCATGTTAGATGTTCACCTAAATGAACCCACCACTTACAGAAAAAGGTCATGAGCTGAAATAGTTATCAAAAACCATTCCCATACCCTTCATTATTCTTATGCTTAGTTTTTTTCAAATCAAATTAAGAGGCCAAAACAAAGTGGAAATACATTCAAAACTTGAGAAAGTTTGGTATTCTAGTTTCATTTTGATATTTGAAAATAATCAATTGATAATTTTCTCTTTTGTTCAGTCTAGATGATCAATCATTATATTACTTTAGTATGTGAGAAAACCCAAACTTCCTCTCCCATCCCCACTCACCCCTTCCCCCTTTCCCTCCTAACCAAACCAAACCATAAACCCTAGGACAAGGATGTGAGGTTTAGACTTTAGACCTAATAGCTATGCTAAAAGGGGGATTTATTTAAGAGGTAGGTTAGTGATCACATCATTGGCTATCTACACCTAAAACGGTTGCTTGGGGACGGGATTGCATGGCACGTCTTTGCCAAGTTAGGTAATGTAAACTTCCCAAATCTTTCCAACACTTGTAGTCCAAATGGGAGGATGGGAAAAAGCAAGGAAATGCATTGTTGACCACATGAATGGTGGCTTGGGTGTTGGTTCTTTGAACAAACTCTTAATTTTCAGACCTAATTTTTTTGACTTATGTAGGTTGCAAGCTCGTTTAGATCTTGGCTTTTGGTCGCTCTCAACCTAAAGCACATATATGGATCTTGGCTTTGGGTTGCTCTTAACGTAAGCACATGTGGATCTTGGTTTTGGGTCGCTCTTATCCTAAGCACATGTGGATCTTGGCTTTTGGTCACTCTTAACCTAAAGCACATATATGGATCTTGGCTTTGGGTTGCTCTTAACCTAACACACATGAGGATCTTGGCTTTGGGTCGCTCTTAACCTAAGCACATGTGGATCTTGGCTTTTGGTTGCTCTTAATCTAACCAAATGTGGATCTTGGCTTTGGGTTGCTCTTAATGTAAGCACATGTGGATCTTGGGTTTGGGGTCACTCTTCACCTAATCAAATGTGGATCTTGGCTTTTGGTCGCTCTTTTTTGATGACTTAGCAATGGCAACACAAAGACAACCTTTTCCTTTTGAAAACTTTGTCATTGCATCCATGACCTTTGTGGATTGAATCGATTAGCAAGTGTAACTTTGTGACCCTCTCTCTATAAGGAGCTTTTGGTCAACCCTAACTTTTGTGAAACTCTATTATGTTTGAGCAGCTTTTCTTTAAAAGCCCGATGACCCACAAGACTAGACAGTTGCTTTGCAGCTGGTGGATGTGTCGGGTATGAGCTCATTACACGTGCTACATTATTTTACAAATTGGTGTCCACCATGCAACTTGTCTTGGCTTTTATGAATGTTTTGTTGTGTCGTAAGTGTCAATCAATTCTCGATAGGAAGATGTAGAAGAAATGGTGATCACTTTTTAAGAATATTTCATCAAATCTGGCTATAAACCAGATATGAAGAGGTACAATTTTTTTAATAAACCTTTATTATATATATGGCTACACACTGAAAAAAACAACCATTAGAATCTGGCAAATTTTTTCCCTCCCTCACTTCTGGCAATGGAAACTCTCCAAAATGATTCATTTTTGAAGTTTTAAATTTCACTTAAAGCCAAATAAATAAATAATAATTAAATAATAAAATGACTGGTTTTTTAAAAAATTAAATGGATGCAGCAAGCAGAATTTTTTATTTTAAAAAATTCAATTTTGCTTTTCAGGGCATAAGCTCCAAACAACATGTCAATTGCTTCCAGGGAAGTTCAAGTGCTGGGTTTCAATGAAAATAAAGCATGTAATGACCTCTAAAGGGGTGAAAAAGAAGGCTTAGCTTAGAACCTAGTGAGGAAGTATGGAAGTCTTTTTACTTAAGTAAGATGCCGACTTTGTTAGGAACCATGAATAGTTTTGCAAACTAAGAGGGCTAAGAAGTACATAACCAAGCATGTAAGGAATTTTGTAGCTACCAGGTGTGGTTTTTTTTTTTTTTTTCTTTTTTGGGGGGCCAATTTTTTATTTTTTTTTTAAAAATAGGGGATATTTTATATTAAATTTTTTAATTTTTTTCATTTTAATATTATTTTTTTTTTTTTAAGAAAAAAAAAAA
>Ga0116231_10009487_pt1 | contig 16392 bp, 13 predicted proteins | sample S1TSphgellanicum_2_FD_89695 | JGI IMG/M metagenome (GOLD analysis project Ga0116231, IMG submission 89695) | Host-associated microbial communities from peat moss isolated from Minnesota, USA - S1T2_Fd - Sphagnum magellanicum MG | ecosystem: Host-associated > Plants > Peat moss > Unclassified...
CCTAAAAATAATAGGTTTTGTAATTTTTTTTTTTTCTCTTTTTTTTTTGGGAGCAAAATGAACTAGAACCCCTTGTGTATGATGCCCAATTTGGGTGCAAAAATAAAAAAAATGAAAATTTTTGGGGGGGAAAAAAAAAAAAAAAAAACCAATGGTCAGGAGTCATGATCCTCATAAACAAAATAGTAATAAATATTCAAAGAAATGATGATAAAGAAGAGAAAAATAAATAATTTTAATTTTAATTAAAAAGGACGGAACAACAATGTGTAGCCTAACTGAAGCACAAAATTGGGCAAAAAAGAAAACGAGAAAGAAAAACAAAATATTCACGACGTTACAGAAAAAAGCTGAGAGGGATATTACACAGTGTCTGTAACGGGAGGTCAACGATGGAATGGGCTTCCCCCGCCAACGGGAGCACATTCTGGGCGTCCGGAATGGTGAGGGAGATCTTCGTCCTTCACGCTCTCCTTTCCTGCGCCTACCCCTTTCCTTTGGGGGTTCCTTGCTTGCTTGCTCGCTCTCGTTTTTGCGGCTGCGGTTTTGCGATCGCGGCTCTCTCTCCCTCTCTCTGTGGGTGGGCGGCTCTCTCGTTCTTCTTCTGTTGTGTCTTGAAAGATATTATAGAGCTTTGGATTCTGCAGCCGAAGATCTGGTTCTGGTCGCAATGCGGGCTGGGTTGTGACATATAAAAGCTTCTTGTTAAAAAAACGAAGAAAGAGGAAGCAAGGACGGGGTGGTGGGGTGAGAAAACGGGGGAGAAGAAGAGAGAGGGCCACGGGGGGGCCGATAAACTCCAGATCTGCTCGGAAACTTTGGTTTAGAAGTGTAGACGGAGAGAGTAGGAGGGAGAAAGGGTGAAGAAGGGGGTGGGGAGAGCAAGAAAAGGAAAGACGGAATGGGGAACAACAGTAGGAGAGGCGGGATAGTGATGCCGGCGCTTCTGTGCTGCTTTCTTGTTCTGTTTTGTGCGGTGGGAGTGGAGAGCAGTGGTAGGACGCTGTTAGGAGCGAGGGATCATCGCTACAAAGACGGGGACCATGTGCCCTTGTACGCAAACAAAGTGGGGCCCTTTCACAATCCCAGGTGATGATCTTGATCACACACAACCTTTCTTCTCACATTCCTTCTCTCTTCTTGCCTTTGTAATCTCGTAGCCCAGGGTTCTTGATCTGTTGCACCATGTCAGTCAGCAGACTGTTTAGGGATCGTTGCTCTTGCACAAGTCATTTGTGGCTTCACATCCCGCATGGTTTGTATGCTGGACTTCATAGCCAGCTACATTGGATGGAAGCATTGTAGGCAGGGTCACTGAGGTCGCGCAGTCATACAATGTACATGAACCTAGGAGCTTTCTGCATGTAGGAAAAACATTCGGCAGACCAAATGAATGTGTTGCTATGATTACTGCAAGACAAAAAAATCACCTCTTCTAGGGATGCTTCGATCTGAGAGAGAGAATCATGCCAGTCATTTCAGTGGACATGGCAGTCTCCATCTTCTTCTTCTTGGTCGACTCAGAAGCGAGTCCATGTTTTTTGGGTTGTGTGTTGGGAGCAAGTGAGCAGCCATTTCCAAGGTTGCAGAAGATTAGGCATGCAAGATTGATTGATCGAAGGGGGGATTGGTTTTATTGTGCAACTGCAAGGATGAAGTATGCATTGATGATTTGTTCTGGTTGCAGCGAGACATATCAGTACTATGATATGCCATTTTGCTCACCAACTGATGTGAAGCACAAATCAGAGGATCTAGGAGAAGTGCTGGAAGGAGACCGCATGGTGACCACATTGTACAATGTGACCTTCAAGACAAATAAGACATCTGAGAAACTTTGCTCTGTGAAACTCAATCCAAAAGACATCTCAAAGTTCAAAACAGCAGTTGAACAGGACTACTATTTTCAGGTTTTGCAGTCTTCCTTTTTGTTTTCCTGCTTTTAGGTGGAATCATCAGGTTTATTAGAAGTTAGTGCAAGTTGTGCACAGATGTTGTGAAAGCTCAGGATTTGCTTTGTGATTTGGTTGTTCCTTGCAGATGTTCTTTGATGATCTTCCACTATGGGGCTTCATTGGAAAAATTCCAGAAGAGAAGCGATATTTGCTCTTCACACATGTGCACTTTGATGTGAAGTACAATGAGGATCGTGTGATTGAGATCAGCGTGTCCACGGATCCAAACCAGGCTGTGGATATAACAACAGAAAAGGACTTGGAAGTTGACTTCACATACTCAACTAAGTGGGAGTCAACAGAGGCCACCTTTGAGCACCGCATGGAGAAGTATCAAAAATACTCATTCCTGCCACAGCATCTTGAGATTCACTGGTTTTCCATCATCAACTCATGTGTGACAGTGCTGTTATTAACTGGCTTCTTGGCCACCATTCTCATGCGGGTTCTTAAAAATGACTTCATCAAGTAAGCTGGTCTTAGGACTTTTCTTTTCATCTTCCTACCAGCCACAGTCAAATCTTATGCTTTCTATTCTATGCTTGATTTTTTTCAGCAGGTGGAAATCAGTAAAAGGAACTGTCTTTTCTTGCATCTCATCACTTGACTGTTACTGACTGTGATGAGTCATGAAAATCACGAGCATTTCTATCAGACCAAGATTTGAGCTGTTGGTATCTGGGAGTGACAACATGGTATTGCATTCTACAGGTACACCAATGAGGATGAAGAGGATCCCGAGGAAACAGGCTGGAAGTACATTCATGGGGATGTCTTCAGATTTCCCCCTTATCCCAAGTGAGATGGAGTTTCATGTAATTTTGTTCATCATGTGTTCTTGCTCATTTATTAGCAACCATTCTAGTGTTTGCATTACAGCTCTTTGAGCTTGTAAAGATTAGTAAGTAACTAGGGATGGGGTGGGGAATGCAGCATATTTTCTGCTGTTATTGGGAGTGGGACACAACTGCTTGTTTTGGTGTTCTTCATATTTGGTCTATCACTGGTAGGAGTATTTTACCCTTACAATCGAGGAGCACTCAACACTGCCTGCCTTGTCATATACGCCCTCACGGCTGGCATTTCTGGCTATGTGTCAGCACATCTGTACCGTCAAATGGGTGGTGAATCATGGGTAAATTTCTGCTTTTCAGATTTGACTAGTCTGTATGCAGTCAATCTAGACTGATGCATACATACTTCCTGGTAATTTTTTCATCAGAGGTGAATTTATTTGAAGAAAGAGATCTGAACTGGCAAGTGTAGGCACAGAGCTGACTTCCTTCTTAGTTTCTCCGTCATGAAAGGAATTCCAGATTTATGGCTGCTTTGAAAGATAAGTGGGATATGCCATGTGACTTGTAAAACTCAGGTTTGTCTTAGCAGCATCAAAGGTGAGGTGGTTGTCTTGTTTCTGAAAGGGCTTGAATGTAAACAAGAGCTCCTTCACCTGAAAGATTTTCATGGTTACTTCCATTTCTGGATAAAACACTAGTTTTACCATTTCTTGTTTTACTGATTCAAAACACTCAGTTGGTGTATTGGAAGCCGATACATTACAAGGAGCAAGCTAATTGAGTTGAAAAGTGATCAATGTTTTGAGGCTTTGTGTGCATTCATTCTTAGGAACTTTGTGATAAGGATGTAATTATTTGTCAAGCACTGACTTGAGTTGGTGTGGATAGGTGAGGAACTTGCTGTTGACAGGGTCTCTGTTTTCGGGGCCTCTATTCTTGGTGTTCTGCTTCAACAACACTGTGGCCATTGCCTACCGATCGACAGCTGCATTACCATTTGGCACCATTGTCATTATTGCCATCATCTGGGCCCTTGTTACATTTCCTCTCACTGTAAGTGACACCCCTGCATCTTCAGGGTTAAGGACTCAGGCTGTTAAGTGACTCTGGCTTTATCTTATTCATCATGTTTGTATCCAGGTGTTGGGTGGCATTGCAGGCAAGAATAACAAGTCAGAGTTTTATGCCCCGTGCCGAACCAATAAATATCCCCGTGAAATTCCTGCTCTTCCGTGGTACCGCAATACCATACCACAGGTACTACAACATCTGCTGTGAATTTAAGAACTGGAAGAGATTGGGTTCCTTCTTTTGATATCTGTTTGTAAAATGCAAACATGTTCGTTGTTTATAGCTTTTAATGACTTATTTTAGAGGTAGAACCTAGTGTAGTTTTGGTGGCTATGAAAGCCTTCTTTCCTTACAATGTTGAGACGAGACATTTCCCATGTGATTGTTTGCTTATGTTAATGTGCTAATATTTTCAGAGGTTGATATTCTAGATGCTTTTGACTTCTTTTCTGTGATCTCATTTATCATCGAGAAATTCAGGCAATCTACCATGTGGAGAGAAGGATTGATGTTTTTTGTGGGTTTACAGATGTGTATGGCAGGCTTTCTGCCGTTCAGTGCAATTTACATTGAGCTCTACTACATCTTTGCAAGTGTGTGGGGTCACAAAATCTACACTATCTACAGCATTTTGTTCATTGTCTTCATCATCCTCATCATTGTGACTGCATTTATCACAGTTGCACTCACCTACTTCCAGCTAGCTATCGAGGATCATGATTGGTGGTGGAGGTAACTCTCTTTTGATTACAACTAATGTGAAGTTTTAGGCTTGGGGTGACATTGAGCTGTAGTCAAATGTGCAGCTTCAGCAGATTGGCTTGTTGTAAGATCTTAGTGGTGCAATCAAAAGTACATAATGAAGTCATAGCTGACTGTGGGCTAAATTTCTTCTGTCCATTCCATATTGTCATTTCTGTCCATGGAAGTTTATTTTATCATACTATATAGCTAAGTTGCGTACCCTTAAGTTAACAATCATTGCTGGCATTTTTTGGACAGACGACCTGAATTCTTCATCGTCTTCTTCAGCATTTAAGGTTGATATGTGTGATTTTTATGTGTGATCTTCTGGGTTCAGGTCTGTGTTCTGTGGTGGATCAACAGGCTTCTTCATCTATGGTTACTGCTACTACTACTACTTTGTACGATCAGACATGACAGGGTTGATGCAGACATCATTTTTCTTTGGCTATATGGGCTGTGTCTGTTACGGTTTCTTTTTGATGCTTGGTTCAGTTGGCTATCGGGCATCACTTGTGTTTGTGCGTCACATATACCGGGCTATCAAGTGCGAGTAGTGGGCGAAAAGTAAAATGATGATGGATTCTTTGACGTCCAGATGGATGGCAATGCCACTGCATATATATGATCTACACAACTGTTCTACATCATTTCAAAAGGGGCTTTTCATGCAAATGTGCTACCAATTTCCATTCTTTTTTTGCTGGTTGTTTTAAGAATCACTTTAGTTGCAAGTGAAGCAGTAAACATGGACGGTTACTGTGTTAGGGTGGTATATATATTTAAAGATGCTGTCACTTAATCTAACCTCACATTGCAAATTTTGTTTTGCATGAATTCAAATCACGGGGAGGGCTGCTGGATCCAGCAGTTGTACACTCAGTCTTAAAATGCTTTGTTAAACCTTTCTCAATCCTCAACTCAAAAAAAAATCTTCTAGTAGCCTGTGATGCAATGGTCTCCTTTGAATTACAGAAAAAAGTTTGTTTGACTGCTGTTCTTCTGGTGGATACAGATCGACAAAGGGGTTTGAGAATTTTTTGGGTCTTGGTGTTCCCAATGTGTTCCATGCAGTTCCTAAACATGGTTCCCAAGGTGTTTCACAAAGTTTTCTATTGTTTATTATGATCTCAAAATCTATTTATATGTGAAAGGAGAGGATGGGAAAGGATGGTGAATGTTTTGTAGATTGTCCAAAGTTGATCTCATTTTCTTGTAATGGGCTGAAAAGAAGGGCCATCATCATAATGAAGAAAATTGAAATTTGTTTGTGCCTGCAATTAATTGTTACCAATCACAGTATGTATTGAGAGCTGAAAGTTTCATGGTAAAGTAAATGGGATTGTGAATAAGTTTTGTAGTGCCATGTTTGATCATGCTTGTTATGCAATCCATAGTACCTGCCAATGTCGCTCATGATCATTGGTCTCATGTCAGATGTTTGCTATGATATCTCACAAGCCACTCAATCCCTCAGCAAATTTCAAAACATGATGTTATGATTGTCCGACAAGTTGAACATTGGTCTCGTGTCAAATGTTTGCCATGATATCTCACAAGTCACTCAATACCTCAGCAATGTTCCAAAACACAATGTTATGATTGTCTGACAAATTGAAAACGATAGAAATAAAGGCTTTAACATGGTGTGTTGTGTTGTGTCAACAATCAAGAACAATCAAGCTTTTCTTCACAACATGAGTTTGCACACTTGAAGCCACATGGATCCATTCATTTTACAAGGATCCGCATGGACCATAAAATATATATCTACTAACACACACAAAACATAAATGAGATGATGGAAGATGCCAAAAAAACTAAGAAATAAAAAACCTAGCAATTGTAAATGAAGATCAAAGGAATAGCAAATGCAAAAGAAAGTCAGAAGAATAAACATACCTTCATTTTCTTCAAATTTTCTTGCTCCTCAACTAGAGCTTCCTCATAGGTTAGACAATTATCACCTTTTAACTCACTCAATATGATTATTTGCATTGCACAATTCCAGTATCATGATTAGTTTGATTGCATTAGTATTGTGCAAATATACAAGGTCAAACCCTTTAAGTATGAATTATTGTATCAGTGTAGGTATTAGATTGTACATGTTTGATATGTAGTGTGGCCAAGATTCAAGAAATATTGTAAGATTTAGGTATTTCATATATAGTGTCAAGGCTTCATAACAAACCAATTCAATCTTAATGTGGGTGAGATTGTGCTTGTTATTCATACCTTGAAAAGTTTTATAATGCTTTGCTCTGGCCCAAGGTATTGCTTGCACACACATGAAACTTAAGGTCTAAATAATGAGTAATGAAGAACAAAGATTGTTGTAATGAATAATAAGGAGAGAATAGGAAGGGGGGGAGGGGAGTTACAAAGTACAAGTCTTTTGAGAGTTGTGTGGGGTAGATGAAATGTTAATTTTTGCTTAAATGCTTGAATGTTTAGATTTTTCATAATTGTTATCAAGACATATTAGACCAACATTCATATACCCCTAGTAACAACTTTCAAAAAATTAATATTATAGCATATTCATACCCATATTGAAATTAATATTTTTAATACAGAATCTATATCAGTTTCTTGAGTTTAGTTACATAGTACGACAAGCTTGGTCTCTTCCATCCATTGTATTGGACATACTATGACCAACCTAATATGTGTCAATTGCAATACTTGCACAACATTAAATCATATTCGCGAAAAAAGAAATTCAAAAAAAATAACTAACTTGGCATATGACTTTGAACCCTAGTGACCAAACATGTCATCCCATATTTGATAAGCACTAAAACATTTTCCATGCAAGTGATTGTTATATCCCACCATGTTTTGTAAGTGATATTTTTCCTACTTTTTTCAAATTAGGCTTTTACTCAAGACACATAGTGTAATTTTTTTATAGGCATATTCAAATACCACATTTCATCATGTTTGTTCAAATTTTCATTCTTCAATGTTAAAAGAGGGCGGGGATGAGCTTCCATTCATTAAGGTTAATGAAATAACAAAGTTTTTAAAGTTTCAACAACATCAAGAATGTATGGAAATTCACATGTTAATGATGATTATTTGCTCCACAATCATCTATTCATTGAGCTTCCAATTTATATTATAACCCTAGATTTATACCTAAGAAAAATATAATAACACAAATTTGCAACAAAACTAAACCAAAGGACCATATAATAGAAGAACAAGAAAAACGAAAATAACAAAATGTAAACCAAAAATAATATCACACATGATAAATGTGTTAAATTTGTCCTTGTCTAAGAAATAGTCTATGTTGTCAACTTTCCACAACTTTGTAATGCCACAAATGAAGAAATTCCATGTGCAAAAATAATCAAGCCTTGAACTTAACCCATGAAGGGAGTCTAGACAAGACTTTTTTTTTAATTCAACATTGGCTTCTATTGTGACAAAACACATGACATCAAACTTGCTTACATTGTTTCCAATCTCGTCATAGATTGAACAATCGATAATTTTATTTGGCACATATTTCTAAAGGTAGTAGATGTCATCAATCTTAACATGCTGAACTTTGGCCTTTATTATCATGTTAATTAGAGTTGCATTCAAAGCCTTTCGCAATTTGATATAGTGACTTGACACATGAAAAGTAGAAGTTCAATGTTGCAACAAAAACAAAGGAAGTGAAAAATCAGATCAAATAGTAAATAAAATAAAAAATTGAAGGAAGTGGCAACGTAGTTGAAATGTAAAGTTCGTCATCTTCTCTCACAACAAGAAATCATTCAAGTATGAAACAAATGTCTTTGCATTTGAGTCATGAAATTTGAAATGGACATTGAAACATATGGATTTTCATGTGCCTCCTCCAAGGATCAAAATCATTTGCCCGCATCTCTTATTGCAAACTACACCTTCAACCACCACCATAGACATTTAAGATTTATGTTGAACTAAAGTCATAAAATTAGTCAAAAAGAGTTTAATCATCCTCATCATCTTCATCTTCTTAGTTAGTTAGCTCATTAATGTCCTAATCATGGTAAAAGGAATCAATGTTATTGTGACAAATGTTTACTTGAAATGTTTATAAGTCTTGTATATTAAAGTAATGTTGAAAATGTGTGTTGTATTTGTGATAGGACTTTTTTTTAATATCAATCTAGCATTTGAATAAGTTTGAAAGTAATTCAAATAATTATAAATTATCTTTTAGCATGTTTTGAAACCACGACCAATGATTTTTAGCATTATGAAATTGTAAAACATTAATTAACCATTGTTTCAATGTTGTTTGACCAATCCCATGCTACCACATCAACAAGTCAAGACTATTTGAAAATGATCTAAATGGCTTTATCAACTCTTTTTATCTCATTTTGACCCAAAAACCTTCCACTAGCAAATTAAAATGTCTGCCAACTACAATTTTAGAAAGGGCAAAAAATATTGTCATCATAAGGGATTTCAAAATTTTCATTGACATTTTTGTCAATTGGAACAAAAAAAATTATATTTAAAAGGTATAACATTTCTAATGTCATTATTTTTATAAATCAACTGCATGCCAAAAATGTTACATCAAAACAAGAGGCATTGCTAAAGACACCACACAAAAAGAAAAAACTACAACAATAGTAAATCTTTACTATGGATGCAAATCCTTAACTATTTTTAATATCAAAAATCTAAAACAAGCAAAACAAAATGAAAATAAAAAACAAAATTGCAGAGAACTATCAAATAGTTCAACAAAACTTACCTTTGACAAAAAGCAAGAAATGCAAGATGTGTTCTAAGAAACAAAGAAAGCAAACAAAACATACAAAATGGAAAATGGGGTTATTGAAACAACAATGTACTCTAACATCAAACGCATTTTAATGGAAAATTTATAAAACCTGGATCCATGTTGAAAGTAACTTGTAAACATAGATGTTATCAAATGACAATTAGAACACACAAAATTGAAAAAATGCATTTAAAACACACAAAATGTGAACATGCTCAAATTCACCACAACACAACAAGATTGCACACCATTACAAAAGACCTTTAAACAAAAACATGATAGCTAGGTAAAAGGCAACAGGCCATATGGACTATAAACAATTTTTTAAAAACAACAAATCATGGTATTTTAAAAAAATTAAATCATTCTTTGTATTGGGAAAGTTTCAATGCATCTTATTCTTGAATTTTTCATTTGACGGTGGTTTTTTTTTCAATTTTTATTTTGACATACTTTTTGAATCCACATTTTTCATTTTATCTACATAACAAACATAGTGTCATCGTTTCAAAAGTCCATTATGAGTTCATTTTTATTCAAACAATCATCCATATTTTTAAATTTGATTCCCATTAAAGTTTATTGTAACATGGATAATTAAAATTTTGATCATGTTAATGTTGAATATGACTTTATATTTTAACTTCGAGTATAATCCAAAAAAATTGCAATTTATGATAGTCCAAATAATCCCCTTAAATGTGTTTTCACCCAAAAGCAAAGAAAGTTAAAATGTCCACAATTTAAAATGAATCCAAGAAACTTGTCATGAAGTGCAAAAATACAAAGAAACAAAATTGTAAACAGACAAATAAACCTCTGACTAATGTTATGATATCAATTCATTTGCTAAAATCTATAAGTTGAATTTTAGAACTAAGTATCAAAAAAATACTTGATTGTGTAATACCTTGATAAAAGCATATTTGGGCATGTTTTGTGGAGGCAAGATGGGTATTACCTACAAAAGAACTATCCAAGTATAAAGAGGAATGTTAAGTGCTTTGCTATCCATGTTTCCTCTTCACTATATGCAAGGTCACTAAACTTAATGATTTCCTTTGTTAAAAATGTTAAGAGGTTCAAAACGCATACAAATCTATAATCATTGGTACCCAGGTTTTTTAAAAAGTGACCTTATAGGTTACTAATCTTAGCAAGTTGTTAAACATAGCATGTGACTCAACCTAACCGATTATAGAACTTGATAGGTAGCATTATACTAGGTTAGTAGATAGGTTGACAAGTTGTAAATCAATTAGTAGTTTATAGAATAGGTTGACAAAACATGCAGATAAACATGGTGTTAATTTGAAATTTTTTTGGACTATTAGTTTTCTTACTAGCTAATGAATGTTTGAATAGTCTATTAGATTGTTTAAATTTTGAACTAGTTAGTATAAGACTAGGAGAACAAACATGTTTTGAACATGAGACTTTTAATTGTAATTTTGATTCTGTGTTTATCTTTCATTTAAAAAATGAAGCATTTGTTTTTAATAATTTATCTTGAAATTCTTTAAACAATTTGAGTACATGTTAATTTAGGAATTGTAGATAAATGAGATTTTTAATTTTCAAGTGTACCTATTTGTTGTTTTAAGAACATGTTATTGTAAAACATTATGCCAAAACATGGAAAATATGATTACATAAGTGTTTGGCATTGTAGTCCTAAACCACATATATGATTGGCCATGACTGCTTGATTGTTAGTCCATATGGCTTTGTGGTATTTACCACTAGTTGCAAAAAATGGCATAGTTGTAATTGCCATTTGTGACTATGTCCTCCACGAGTACAGACATCTTCAATGGCCAAATTTTTATGTTAAAATATAATTATAATTTATTTTGATTAATGTCTTTTTGCCATTTGGTAGCCTAAAATGAATTCAAAAATTTACTCACCATTTATGAGTGGACATGTGGCAATCTAGAATAATGAAATTACTTTTCCTACCCAATTATACAATGCTAGGTGGCAATCAACTTTTAGTCAAATAATGACACTTAAGACCTAACCTAGGCCACCTACTAGGTTAGGAGCCCTATGCTAGGCACCCTAAACTAGGTGACCTAGCCTACGTGTTAGGTTGGGCTAGGCTAAGCAACCTAACCTAGGTTAAAAAACAACCCAAGCTATATGTTAACGACCTAACCTTCCTCGTAGGAAGGCTACCCCATTAATATTCCCCTAGGAACCTAACAAACACATAGGATGAAAGTAAAAGGACTTGAACCCCTCACCTCCACTTTGATGGACAAAGTCCTTTGCCATTACACAATCACATTTTTAATGTATTAAATGAAGGTATCACAAAATATAAAGAAGAAATTTTTATAGCTTAGATTAACCTATGCTTCTTTAAGCTGACCTAGGTTGACCTAGGCTAACCTAGGCCACCCAACAATCTAGCCTAGGCTTCCATAGGCTATTTAAAGCAAATTTACGTCTTCCTAGGCGAACTTTAAGTAACTTAATTTACCTTGGGGCTATTTAAGCTAAACTAGGCTATTTAAGTTTAATCTAAGTTAACCTAGGCTATATTAGGCTAAAATTGGCAATACTAGATTATATTTGGCTAAATTAGGTTATATTAAGCTATATTATGTTAAACTTGGCAAAAGTAGGTTATTTAGGTTAAATATAGTTATATTTGGCTATACTTGGCTATATTACGTTAAACTTGGGTACATTGAATTATATTTGGCTAAAGTAAGCTATATCAGGCTAAATTTAACAAAAGTAAGTTATTTCATTTAAATTTGGCTATACTAGGCTAAACTTGATTATACTAAATTATATTTGGCTAAACTATATTATATTAGGTGAAACTTGACAAAAGTAGGTTATTAATGTTAAACCTAATTATACTTGGTTAAATTAAGTTATACTTGGTTATATTAGGCTAAATTTGACTACATTAAACTATATTGGCTAAATTAGATTATAATTTAAATATATTATGTTAAACTTAGCTATACTAAATTACTTGGCTAAATTGGGCTATACTAGGTTAAACTTAGTTAAACTTGGCTATATTTGGCTATATTTGAATATATTAGATTGAACTTGGCTATATTAAACTATAGTTGGGTAAATTAGGTTATATTAAATGAAACTTGAAAAATTTATATTATTTAGGTTAAACTTGGTTATACTTAGGCTATACTTGGCTATATTATGTTGAACATGGTTATAGTAAATTATATTTGGGTAAACTAGGCTATAAATAGATTAAATTTGGCAAAAGTAGGTTATTTATGCTAAATTTAACTTAACTCAGTTATGCTTGGTTACATTTGACTATATTAAGTTAAATTTGGTTATATTAAACTATATTTGGCTAAACTAAATTATATTAGGTTTAACCTGGCAAAAGTACATTATCTAGATTAAGCTTGGTTATACTAGGTTATACTAGGTTGTACTTGGTTATACTAAATTATATTTGGCTAAAGTAAGTTATATTAGGCTAAACTTGATAAAAGTAGGATATTTAAATTAAAATTGGTTAAACTAAGTTATATTTGATTTGGCTAAACTTAGTTATACTAAATTATATTTGGTTAAATCAAAGTATATTAAGCTAAACTTGACAAAAGTAGGTTATTTAGGTTAAACTTGGTTAAACTTGGCTAAACCTAGTTAAATTAAGTTATATTTGGTTATATTAAATTAAATTTGGTTATATTAAAATAAGTTATATTATATTCAACTTGGCAAAAGTAAGGTATCTAGGTTAAACTTGGTTAAAGTGAATTATAATTAACTATACTTGGCTATATTAGGTTAAATTTGGTTAAATTAAACTATACTTTGTTAAACTTGACAAAAGTAAGTTATTTAGGTTGAATTTTGTTATATTTGGCTAAACTAAGCTATACTTGGTTATAGTAAATTACACTTGGTTAAATTTGGTTAAAGTAGGTTGTTTGTGGTAAACTTGGTTATATTAAACTAAATTTGGCAGAAATAATTTATTTAAATTAAACTTGGCTAAATTAAGCTATATTTGTTGGTACTTGACTATATTAAGCTACACTTGATTAAAGTATGTTATTTAAAATAAATTTGGCTATATTTACGCCAACTTTGGCAAAAGTAGGCTATTAAGGTTAACCTTGGCTATATATGGTTATACTAGGTTATGTTAAGTTATATTAAATTATACTAGGTGAAACTTGGCAAAAATACTTGTTATTTATGTTAAATTTGGTTTATGTTAGTCTAAACTTGGCAAATTTTAATGAAACTTGGTAATTTTTGATAAAATTAAAATATTTAAGCAAAGTTTGACAAAATTAAATTATTTAAACAAAATTTGGTAAAATTTGGATACTTAAACTAAAGTAATCAAAACTTGGTTATGGTTAATTCAAGACATTTAGGCTAAACTATGTTAATTTAGTCTATTTCAGTTAAATTTGGTTAAATTGGATTACCTTTAAAAAAAAGGGCAAGATTAAGTTATTTTCTAAATTAAATTAAACAAATATACATAGACTAAACAAGGCTACTTAAAATAAACTTATAAACTAAATCTTAGAAGTTAAATTGAGGATGTTAAACCTAAAGGTTTAAATTCAATCAAATAAAATCTAAATGTTAAAGTATGTTAAACCGAAACCAAACCTAGGTGAAATGTAGGCCAATTTGTACTAAACTTAGTTACATTTTCATATTTATTTTATTTTTGTATACTTGGTCAAACAATGTCAACTATATTCAACATGATTATTAATTGTGTAGTTGTAATTTACGATCATATACTTACCTATAGTCATATTTATATTCAAGTGGTCTTAATAATGGTTGTAGTCAAAATAATGACAATGATTGAAGTCCAAATATGACTACATGACTATACTTGGAAAATAGTTGCAAGTTGTCATAGTCATAAAAACCATGTTTTGGCATAATGAAAAATAAATAATTGAAAACCTTAATGGGCATGGAAAAACTTGTTAATAGTCACAAACCCATCTAATAAAAAAATTAAGTATGTTCAACAATAATATTAAATCCACAAAGGACAAACTTTAAAAGGTTGATCTCAAATCGTCACTATTGAACTTTTTATGCCATAGACATCCTTGGATAAACATTTAAAAACCCATGTTAAGAAGACGCTAGAACTAATTTTCGATCTTGCAATTGACATTGAACATCACCAAGAATTATTCCTTTAGAGTAGCTAGTTCATCCTCTAGAGTAGGAATAGTTTCAACCTTAGTTTCAGTTTCAATGACATGTACTATTTCTTCATTTGGAATAGTCAACTCCTAATTTGTCATTTTTGTAGGTTGATCAACAATTGTTATGGTGGTTGGTTCTTTTGGAAAATTAACAACTTTGAATTTCACCTCAACTATAGGCATTGTTTCCTCATAAAGAATAATCACCTTTCGGTTTGTTAATTTTATAAATTCATCAACAACTAGTTTAATGGTCGATCCTTTTTTGGGCTAAAAACAGGTTTAGCTTGAACCTTAATGGAAAAAAATGGTACTTCATTTGGAATGGGGGACTTTGTTCTATATGTTTTTGTATGCTCCTCCACAATTGTAATGTTTGGTTTTTCCTCTAAAATAAGGGCAACTTCAATTTTAGATTCAACATCAAACATTGTTTTATAATATGGGATAGTTAATGCTTGGTTTGTCACCTTTATAGGCTCCTCCATAATTGGTGTACTAGTTAGTTCTTCCTCTGAAGTGAAGTAGGAGTAGCTTCATTTTCAGTTTTAATTACCATATCTTCCTCTAGAATAGTAACAACTTTAGCCTCAACCTCAATAGTTGGTATTGTTTATTCATTTGGAACAATTAACTCCTATTTTGTTGCTATTGTAGGTTCCTCTACACTTGTTGTAATGACCAATTCATCTTTCATAACACGAATAGTTTTAATATCAACCTTTGTTTCAATAACCAACATTGATTCCTCACCTAGAAATGTTAGCTCCTTAGGAACCACTTTGGTCAACTCTTAAACAATTGTAGAAATTGGTTCCTATTTTGGATTAATAATAGCTTTAGCATCACTGTCAATGGTAATGATTGGTTCTTAATCAAGAATAACTAACTTGTTTAACAATTCCATGGGATCTTTTGGAATTGTTTTAATGATTAGTTCCTCATTTTGATTCAAAACAACTTCTACCATAACAATAATGCTAAGGATTTGTTCCACATCTAGAACAATTAAGTCCCTAGTTGTCACTTCTATAAACTTTTCAGCAATCAATGTAATGAGAAATTCCTCTTTTGGGGTAGTTGTAGCTTTAGCCTCAACCTCCACAATAGGTTGTGTTCCCTCATTTTGAACATTTAGGTCCTTGGTTATCACTTCTATGAACTACTTAACAATTGTTATAGTGATGGGTTCCTCCTTTGGGTCATGGTTATAGCCTCAACTTCAACAACATACATTGTTTTCTCATATTGAACACTTAACTCCTTGGTTGTTACTTATTTAGGCTCCTTGGCAAATATTATTTCCTTTGTAAAAGGAACATCTTTAGATTTAGCCTCAACAACATGAATTGTTTCTTTATCCACAACATTTTACTCTTTGGCTATAAATTCTATAGATTCATCATCAACTATTTTAGTATTTGGTTCCTCAGCTCTAGCTTCAACATCCACATTAAGCACCTTAGCCTAAGCTTGCACTTGCTCCTCATTGGCATCAACCTTAACTACATTTAGTTCCAATGAAATTTACACATATTTTGATTATAATTCCACAAGGATTTCCTTGGTTGTTGTATATGCAGGCTCCTTTTGAATTACATAAATAAGTGATTCTTTCTTAGTATTATAGGTGGGAGTAATCGTTTTTGCAACCACATGAGATGTTTACGCATCTTGACCTAAATATATTAAATATAGGATTGCAATAAGAGTCAAGTTTTCTTACAAGGAAGGGGGGGGGAGGGGGGGGGGGGGGAATTTTCCCAATAAAATTTTAAAATAAAGGTTTTTTATTAAATTTTCCTTTCCCATTTGTGAAAAACAAAAACTTATTACCTCCG
>Ga0116231_10009491_pt1 | contig 16388 bp, 17 predicted proteins | sample S1TSphgellanicum_2_FD_89695 | JGI IMG/M metagenome (GOLD analysis project Ga0116231, IMG submission 89695) | Host-associated microbial communities from peat moss isolated from Minnesota, USA - S1T2_Fd - Sphagnum magellanicum MG | ecosystem: Host-associated > Plants > Peat moss > Unclassified...
CGGCTCGATCTCACGCCCGAGGAGGTGGCGCGGCAAACCGCGTATCGGCGCCTGCTGTCGCCTCGGCCACGCTCAGCCAGAACCGTAGCTTCATGACGTCGTGGTGGTCGGGATCGGGAACGGCGCTGTCGAAAACGCCCCCGTTCGCCTCGATGACCCGTCGTGAGGCTTGGTTGGTTTCGTCGCAGGTCACCAGCACGCGGGCCAGACCCACGTCGCGCAGGATCGGTAGCAGGAGCCGTAGCGCCGCCTTCGCGACGCCCTGGCCGCGCTTCGCCGGCACCACGGCATACCCGACATGCCCAGAGACATGCGGCGGCAATTCCTCGGTTCCGGGAACGTGACGGTAATTGATCGCACCGCAGAACGCGCCATCCCACATCCAGTAGGTGGCGCCGGGCAGGCGCGGGACATCGCGCCCGTCGGCAAGCCGGACCGTCCCGGTCGCTTCCGGCAGGAACTGGCGCAGAAATGCCTCGGTGTCGGCTTCGATGGCGGCAAGCTGCTCCGCACAGACATCGCGGGTGGTGTTGGGCGACCATCCAGTTCGCAGTGCGGCCACGTAATCCGGCAGCAGACGCGGCGAAGGTGTCTCCAGCGTCAACACGCTCAGGCCGTCGCCGCCAGTCGCTTGGGCGCCGCCTCGGCCACGATCCTCTCCAGCTGATCAAGGATACGAATGCCCACGGCGCGATGACCATGGCTTCTAAAGACCTCCGCCTGTCCGCGCAGCGCCATGGCGCGGCCGCGCGACGGATCCGCCAGCACCGGCCGCAGCAATTCAAGCGCATGATCGATATCCGGCTCGGCCCAGCTCTGGCCCCGCCAATGCGGATAGGAGTCGCGCTTGAGCTTCACCATGCGATGACGCACCAGCAACGAATTCCCGGGCGTCATGAAATCGACGTTGCCGGACCAGCCGGTGCCCATGGCCAGACGGCCGAGCATCATCGCCTCGCCCAGCCCGCGCCCGAACCCCTCGGCGCGATGCAGAGAGACGAAGCAATCGCAGCAATTGATCAGCCCGGCCAATTGAAAGCTGTCGAGCGGGGTGGCGATGATCTTGATCCGCGGGTCCGGTTTCAGCGACGCCGCCCATTCCTCGGCCGCCTGCTCTCCGTTCTTCACTTTCAGCACGAGCTGGATGTCCAGAAATGGTTGTTCCGATCGAACCCGATCCATGAGTTCCAGCACGGCCCGCGGGTTTTTGCGGGTGGCGTAGGAGGACAGGTCAAGGAAGTTCAGTAGCACGAAGGCTGATTCACGGATACCGAAATGCCGCCGAGGCGGATACGGTCCCGCGCTCATCTGCACGGATTGCCCGACCAGGGGAGCGGAAATCCCCGCGCTGGCCAGGCTCTGCCGAATGAACGCCGACAATGCCCAGACCTCGTCAAATCGGCGCAGCTGCTTTGCCCACTCCTTCGGGTAGGCCGGCAGTTCCCATGCCGGGACGATGACGTTATAGCCTTTCTGGAACGATCCCCCCCGGGCCGCGAAGGCGTCGAGCACACGCTCCACCTCGTCCCCGTTGATGTGGAAGATGCGAATGCCGCCAGGCACATCGAGGCGCTCGTATTCCCCGATGACGGCGCGATATCCGTCATCGACCCGTTGGGCATAACGAAAGATATCGAACACGCCGATGTCGAGCCCAAGCGCGCGACAGGCGGAGATATGGCTGCGCATCTGCTCGCCCATACCGATCGGCGCGAACGGATGTCCTATGAGGGTGATCGGCACATCGTCGATCGAGCGGCCAGGGGCCATGCTCTCAGCCCGCCGAAGCAAGGGAGCGCATCAGGACCATGCCTTTGATGTCACCGCGTCGCGCAGTGCCTCCAGCCAGCGATGGCCATAGCCGGTGTCAGGCTCGAGATGCGCGCCCTCGGCCCATTCGTTCCAGGCATTTATGAACAGAAGGCGTTCGTCTCCAACAAGGAAGTTGCGTGCTTCCTCGATTTTCGCCTCGACATAGACGCGGAAACCTTCCGGGGTGCATCCGTCGAAGCTGGTGCCGCGCAGCGGCTGCCGCGGGGTGTTGTCCCAACTCGGAAAAACAGCCGGGTAGCGCGGATATGGCACGCTCTCGCGGCCAAGAAAGGCGCTGACCGTTTCGGCATAATCATAACGATAGCCGGTCCATCCCTCCTTCAGCACATCGGCTGAGCGTGTCGTCGCCACGGCGCGCCCCTGCGGCGGAAACTCGACTGCCGCGTCAAAGCCGATATCGCCCGGGCGGAGCATTCGATCCACCGCTTCCATGCTCTCCACGTAGACGAGATGCACGCCTGGCAATCCGGCGCCCTGGAATGCGCTGCGGCAGCGCGCGGCGAAACCCTTCGCATCGGGGAGCTTGAGCGGGCGATAGACCAGGAACAGCGGCTTGCCGTTGACGCGGAGATAGCGCGGATCACGCGCGTGCAGCAGGGCGTCATCGACGATGGCCGCCAGGGTGGCGTCATCGTAGTTCTGTTCGAGCAAAATCTCGTTCTCCCCACCGTCCCAGTGCTTGGTCCAGTTTTCATTCGCCCAGCACAGGCACCAGTGAAACGGAATGGACGGGTCGGCCCGAACCACGTCCATCGGTTGGGATAGAACGCGGCGGCTGCCGAAATTGTAGTAGTAGACGCAGAATCCCTCGACGCCGTAGCGCCCCGCGAGCGCGGCCTGCCTTACCAGCGCATCCCGCGACCGCAGATCGTAAAAACCAAGATCGGCCGGGAGGTGCGGTTGGTATTGTCCACGGTAGCTCGGCTGCGCCTTCACGACGTTCGTCCACTCGGTGAACCCAGCGCCCCACCAAAGATCGTTCTCGGCGGTCGGGTGAAACTGCGGAAGGTAGAAGGCCAAGGCGCGAACCCGGTCCAGCGCCGGCAAAACATGCGCCCAGCGTTCGCTGAGAATCTGCTGGTTGCGGATGATGCGTCGGTGCTTCGCCGGGCCGGACTGGCGGTTCGTGGAGACACTCAGGTAATGGACGACGGTCGCGTCGTGGACGTAACGCACGCGGTATCCGGCGGCGATGAAGCGCAGGCATAGGTCGGCATCCTCGCAATACGCCGGAAGATAGGCTTCATCGAACAGCGTCGGACCGGCCAGTTCGCGGCGGAACATGAGGGCCGCGCCGGAGCAATATGCGACGTCCCGGTCGTAGCAAAAACCACCCTCCTCGGGGTCGCCGAACAGGCCGGCCATCCCGCTCTCGCCATTGGCCCGGATGAAGCAACCCGCCTCCTGCAGGCGGCCGTTCGGATAGATGAGTTTCGGCCCCACGGCGGCGATCGTCGCGTCATCATCCAGCACGGCCATCATGCGGGCGATGGCGCCCGGTGCTATCTGCGTGTCGTTGTTGAGGAGCAACACATAGGGCGCGCGGCATCGCGCGAAGGCAATGTTACAATTTCGGAGAAAACCAAGATTTTCAGTCTGCCTGATGTAGATCAGATTAGGCACGTCGCCAAGCCGCGCGACGGCGGGATCGGTCGATGCGTCATCCGCAACGATGATCTCGCATCCGCATGCCAGCGCGTCCTCTGTCAAAGAAGCGAGGCAGGCGGCGGTGTAATCGAGTTCGTTGAAGACGGGAATGAGAACGGACAGGAGCGGCGCGTCGACCGGTGGCAATCGCAGGCCGGCAAGCCGATTGACAGGGTCTTCCTCGTCGAGCAAGCGCGGCGCGGAAGCGCGCACGGAGTCCTTTCTGGACTGCCACATGTTGTCCAGTCGTGCCTGCATGGCGACGTATTCGCGCCGTGCGGTATCGACATCGAACCCGAAGGGCTGCCCGATCCGCGGCGCCGCGTCATCGCGTGCGGCCGGTTGAGGGTTGAACTTCTCCGATATGGCCTGGCGTCCCTCGTGGCGCCCGTTGAGCAGGTAGTGCCGAAGTGCCGGCATCCCGGCGCCGGCAACATCGGGATATCGGGCGAAATACAGCTTGCCGTCGAAATGCGGCCCGGCGGCATGCCCCGCCAGATCGCCCAGCACGATGAACTGGCGGAGCGCTCCGTAATTGTCTTTGGGGACATCCGGGCGCGAAGCGGCGTACCAAACGGGCTCCAGATGGGGATTGGGCCGAAGACCCGATGCCAGTCCGACCGTGAGAAAGTGCCGCAACATGCCATGCGGTGGCGCATTGGGCCCCAGTTCGCGCATGTAGAACGGGAGATCGAAATACGGGCTCGTGCTGGTCAGATCGAACTCGAGAATGTCCACGAGCGCCTCGAGTCTCGGAGGTGTGCCGAGCAGGTGTTCGTCCTGGGAGGCCAGGAACGCCAGATCGATCAGCGGGTGCGGCGCCCGCAGATGGTGGATGCCGGTGATCAGGAAATGCAGCAGCGGGTCTCCGCCGCTTTGCCGCAAATGCGGGTTTGTCGCCATGTAAAAGACGCGATCGAAATACGGACTCAGGTCCGGGCGGTCCGCGATCGGCAGCCGAAGGTAGCGGATAACCGTCCCGATATCGCCACGGGAGCCCCCGAGCGCCGCGCGAAACAGACTCTCATCAACAAAGCCTGAACATAGCGCCTGGTGGGTGCGCTTAAGATCTTCGGTCACCTTTCCGTTATCCGGCGCATCTTCAGCCTAGGCGCGCATCGTCGCGCAGGATCCCGTTCCAATGATCGACCACCGGTTTCAGCCGGGCATTCGGGATTCGACCCTCTGCAGCTCCGGCACGCACATAGTGTTCGGTTCCGGACAGCACGTCGCCACGCTCCACGGCGGTGGCCACGTCGCGATACAGCCCAATATAATAGGCCTCATCGACGGGGGGCGGCGCGCCGACACGGCCCTCGAAAAAACCCGATTCGATGAAATGGCCATGCAGATCGGGAATCTTTCCCGCATCGTAGGCATCCGCGAGGTCCGGATAGGTCTCGGCGTAGAATTCGGCTGAAAAAGGCAGTTTCGCGACGATCGTCTGCAGCAGCGCGCGCAACAGTTTGGCATCGATCGCGATCTTGGATTTGCTGTTGAGCCGATCCTGGTTGACCCGCATGGCCTGCAAAAGAAGGCTGATATGAGGGAGATAGTCAGCAGACAACACTTCCGACCTCTCAGGGCTTCGACATGTTGTGGCATCCCACAAATCATGCCCCAGGATCAACTAGACCGTTCATCGACCCGGCAGCCATTATTCGTGAACGTCGCTCATGTCCGCCGGCAGGTCAATCAGTCCGATGGAACGCCGCTCCAGGTTGGTCATTCCCTGGGCGCTCCGGCCCCAGCTTACACCCTGGCGGATGATCCGGGCCGGCGTCCCGGCCGCCACGACCCTTGCCGGCAAAGCCCCCTTCACCAGGGCCCTGGCGCCGACGATCGAGCCCATGCCCACCCTCTCGCAACTGAGCAGCATCGCGTCCTGGCCGAGCCAGACATGTCGTTCGAGTATCGTCGTAACGGGCGGACGCGTGAGCATAAGTCCGGTTCGCAGGTCATGCATCGCGTGCATGTCGTAATTGCGAATCCACACGCCGGCGGAGATCAAAGCATCGTCACCGATGACCACGCCCTGCCCGGCGCCCTCGATCTCCATGTTGCAACCGACGGCGCTCGACATGTGCCCCCAGAACAGAAACTGACCATCGGAGCGGAAATACAGATCCGGAAGAGCGACGTAGCTGTCGCCGATATCGTTGAAGAACAACACGACATCTCTCCCGAGTATGCGTATGTTGGCGTGCAGGTTCCCCCCCCACAGCGCGTTGTCGAAGAACAGCGTGGCATCACGGCCGGCTGTCTCGATACGGACCCGTCCGAGCCGCCGCTTGGGGTCGGTGACGATGATCGTCGGCTCAACCGGGCCGAACGCGTCGATTCCGAGGTCGCGCGCTTCCTGCTCATGGCCGCCGAGCAGGATGAATTCCCGACGCTCGAACGAGGCGGCCGTGATGGCGGTCACCCTGTCATCGAGTGCCGAAAGAAGGCGCTGTTCCGCGTCAGAGCTGAGCCCAGGTACCATCGTATTCGCTTACATCCTCACGTCCCGACCGGATCATCGGCGGGTTGATCCCATGTTCGCGGCCATCCGCGAGCCGCCCCGCCCCTGCATTGCCGCAGACTCCCTACACTGCTTAGGTAGGGTCCGAAACGGCCTGGAGCGATATGACGGATGCGCGTGCTTTTAACCGGCGGCTGCGGATTTATCGGTTCGGCGGTGATCCGCCATCTGCTGCGGACGACGGGTCACAGCGTCGTCAACATCGACAAGATGACCTATGCGGCCTCCCTCGACGCGCTGGAGGAGGCCAATGGCCATGACCGCCACACCCTGGTTCGCGCCGATATCGCTGACCATGCGGCGATGCGGTCCGTGTTCGCGACTCATCAGCCGGATGCGGTAATGCATCTCGCGGCCGAGACGCATGTCGACCGCTCGATCGACGGCCCTGGCCCGTTCGTGCAGACCAACGTGGTCGGCACCTATATCCTGCTGGACGCGGCTCGGGAATATTGGGCGGCGCTGCCGGCGGACCGCCGGGCGGCGTTCCGCTTCCATCACATCTCGACGGACGAGGTCTTCGGCGCCCTGGAACATGGCGACCCGCCATTCACCGAAACCACCCCCTATGACCCGCGTAGTCCCTATTCGGCGTCCAAGGCCGGATCCGACCATCTCGTTCGCGCATGGCACCATACCTATGGCCTGCCGACGCTGGTGAGCAACACGTCGAACAATTACGGTCCGTGGCAGTTCCCCGAGAAACTCATTCCGCTGGTTACGCTGAACGCACTTGAGGGCAAGAGCCTGCCGGTTTACGGCGACGGCTCGAACCAGCGCGACTGGATTTTTGTCGAGGACCATGCCGAGGCCCTGGTGCGCACCCTCGAACGGGGCGAACCGGGCGGAACCTATGCCATCTCGGCCCGCCAGCCGCGCAGCAATCTCGACGTGGTGCGCGCCATCTGCGCCGCGCTGGATGCGCGGGTGCCGGACCCGGCCGGGCCGCGCGCGCGCCTGATCAGCTTCGTCACCGACCGGCCGGGCCACGATTTCCGCTATGAGATCGACCCCTCGCGCACCGAGGCGGCGCTGGACTGGCGCGCGCCGCATGATTTCGAGCGCGGCCTGGCCCGGACCGTGGACTGGTATCTGGCAAACCGCGCCTGGTGGGAGCCCATCCGTGCCGCGCGCTATGGCGGCCAGCGCCTGGGCCAGGCAACGAAAGAGAAAAGCGCCGCTTGACATGATGACGAAGGGAATTCTGCTCGCCGGCGGGTCGGGCACGCGGCTCAATCCGATGACGCTGGCCGCCAGCAAGCAGTTGCTGCCGGTTTATGACAAGCCGATGGTTTATTACCCGCTCTCGGTGCTGATGCTCGCCGGCATCCGCGACATCCTGGTCATCTCTACCCCGGCTGACCTGCCGCAGTTCCGTCGGCTGCTGGGCGATGGCGCTGGCTTGGGCGTTCGCTTCACCTATGCCGAGCAGCCCCGACCGGACGGTCTCGCCCAGGCGTTCCACATCGGACGGGACTGGCTCGAAGGCGAGGCCTGCGCCCTCGCGCTGGGCGACAATCTGATCTTCGGCGATCAGCTCTCCAAGCAGCTTCAGGGCGCGGCTTCCCGGCCCCATGGCGCGACGGTTTACGCCTACCAGGTCCGCGATCCCGAGCGCTACGGCGTGGTGAGCATGGACGCCTCCGGCCGCGCCACCGAGATCGTCGAGAAGCCGGCCGCCCCGGCCTCCAACTGGGCCGTGATCGGGCTGTATTTCTACGATTCCCGCGTCACGGAGTTCGCCGCCTCGATCAAGCCCTCCGCGCGCGGCGAACTGGAAATCACCGACCTCAACCGGATCTATCTGGAGGATGGCAGCCTCCAGGTCGATCGCCTCGGCCGCGGCTGCGCCTGGCTCGACGCGGGCACGCCCGACAGCCTGCTGCAGGCGGCCACCTTCGTGCAGACCATTCAGTCCCGCCAGGGGATGCTCGTGGGATGCATCGAGGAGGTGGCGTTCCGCATGGGCTGGATCGACGCGGACATGCTGCGCCAGCATGCGCGGCGGCTCGGCAAGACGGAACTGGGCCGGATCCTGCTGCTGCTGGCCGAGGGAGAACACGAGTGAAGGCCCAGCGGCTCGCGATCCCCGATGTCATCCTGCTCACGCCGCCGAAATTCGGCGATAGCAGGGGCTTCTTCTCCGAAACCTTCAAGCTGGGCGCCTTCGCCGAGGCCGGCGTGGACCAGCCTTTCGTGCAGGACAACCAGAGCCTGTCCGCCGCGCCCGGCACGCTGCGCGGACTGCACTGCCAGATCGCGCCCTCCATCCAGGGCAAGCTGGTGCGCGTGCTCCGTGGCGCGATCTGGGATGTGGCGGTCGATATCCGCCATGGCTCCCCCACCTATGGCCGGCATGTCGGCGCGACGCTCTCCGCCGAGAACTGGTCGCAACTCTGGGTCCCCGGCGGCTTTCTGCACGGGTTCGTCACGCTGGAGCCGGATACCGAGGTTCTCTACAAGGTGACCGCGCCGTATGACCGCGATGCCGAGCGCGGCGTGATCTGGAACGACCCGGATCTGGGCATCGCTTGGCCCGTTCCCCCCGCATCGGTGGTGCTTTCGGACAAGGACACGAAACTGCCCCGGCTGGCGGAGTGCGAGGCTTGGTTCTCCCTGTGACAGGAGGCGCGGCATGACGATTCTCGTCACCGGCGGAGAAGGGCAACTCGCCCGCGCGCTGGCGAACGCCGCCGCCGGCCGCGCCATGGTCCGCGTCGGACGACCCGCGTTCGACTTCGATGACACCGCCACGATCGGCGCGACGTTGGAGCGGGTCGCGCCCTCGCTGGTCGTCAACGCCGCCGCCTACACCGCGGTGGACAAGGCCGAGCAGGACGTGGCGGCCGCCACGCGCGCCAATCGCGACGGGCCGGGGATCCTCGCGCGCTATTGCGCGCAAGCCGCCATCCCGCTGATCCACGTCTCGACCGACTACGTGTTCGATGGGCTGAAAGGCGCGCCCTACGTCGAGAGCGACGCGCCCAATCCAACCGGCGTCTATGGGGCGACCAAACTGGCGGGTGAACAGGCGGTTCTGGAGAACTGTCCGAAAGCGATCGTGCTGCGCACCTCCTGGGTCTATGCCGCCACGGGCAAGAACTTCGTGCTGACCATGCTCAACGCGGCCCGCAAGGCGCCGCGCCTGCGCGTGGTCGGCGATCAGCGCGGCTGCCCCTCCGCCGCGATCGATCTCGCCGATGCGATCTGGGCGATCGCGACACGGCTGGAGGGCGGATGGTCGGAATCGTTCGGCGGCGTCCTCCATCTCGCGGGCACCGGCGACACCACATGGCACGGCCTCGCCGTCGCCGCATTCGCGGAAGCTGCCCGCCATGGGCTGACCGCGCCGCCGGTGGACGCCATCGCCACCGCCGACTGGCCGACGCCGGCCCGCCGCCCGCCCGATAGCCGGCTCGATTGCGCCAAACTCGCCGCCGTCTTCGGCGTCGTGATGCCGCCCTGGCGCGAGACGCTGGGGCACGTCATCGACGCCGTGTTCGCCGAGGCCGGCGCGGTCCAGCCCGGTGCGCCGAGTGTGCGCGTCTAGCCCCATGGCGGATCGGGTTGGCGAGGCGCGCGCGGCGATCCTGCTTTCCACGTTCAATGGCGCCGCCTTCCTGCGCGAGCAGCTGGACAGCTTCCTGACCCAGAGCCACGGCGACTGGGTTCTGTATTGGCGCGACGACGGTTCCAGCGACGAGACGGTCGCCATCGTCGAGGAATTCGCGATGCGGGCTGGCCAGGGCCGTTGCGTGCGCATCGGCGACTGGCCGCGGCGGCTGGGCGCGACGGCCAGTTTTCTGCACCTGCTGGGCCGCATAGCCCCGGGGCTCGGCGAGCGGGACGTTGTGGCCTTCGCCGACCAGGACGATGTCTGGCTGCCGGAGAAGCTGGCGCGCGGGATCGACGCCCTGGGCCGGCTCCCCCGCTGTCTGCCAGGACTGTACTGCGCGCGACAATTGCTGGTGGATTCCCGCCTTCAGCCGCTGGCCGAGTCGGCCGCGTTCGTGAAGTGGGCCGGATTTCCCGCGGCGCTGACCCAGAATATCGCGACCGGCTGCACCCTCATGATGAACAGCGCCGGGGCGGCGCTGGTGGCCGCGAGCACGCCGTCGGCGGGCGCGCTGCACGATTGGTGGTGCTACCTCGTGGTCTCGGCGGCCGGCGGACGGGTGATCCAGGACGACAAGCCGGTGGTGCTGTATCGCCAGCATGGACGCAACCTCGTGGGCGCCCCGCGTTCCCGCCCGGCCCGCGCGCTGGCCGCGTTGCGGCGCGGATCGGGGCTGTTCATGTCGGGTCTCCGCCAGAACGTCGCGGCTCTGGCGGCCCAGCCACATCTGCTGACCGCGCAGTCCCGCGCGGAGATCGCGGCGGTCCAGCGCGCGTTGGACGGTCCGTGGTGGCGGCGCGCCGCGGTGCTGCGCATGAAGGGGCTCGCGCGCCAGACATGGCTGGAGACCATGCTGTTCCGGTGCTGGTTCCTGTTCGGCTGAGCGCCGTGCCCGTCAGGCGGGGCGGCGCGCTTTCACGGCGGCGGCGAGCGTGCCGTCGTCCAGCACGTCCAGCGCTCCGCCGATCGGCACGCCCTGCGCCACGCGTGTGACCGCCACGCCCAGCGGTTGCAGCGTTTCCGTCAACCAATGCGCGGTCGTCGCGCCATCGACCGTGGCCCCGAGCGCGAGGATCACCTCCGAAACCCCACCGCCCCCGACCCGCGCCAGCAGCGGCGCGAGGTTGAGATCCTCCGGCCGGGTGCCGGCGAGCGCCGACAGGGTTCCGCCCAGCACGTGATACAACCCGCGATGGACATGCGCCCGCTCCAGCGCCCACAGATCGCCAACCCCCTCAACCACGCACATGAGCGACCGGTCGCGCGTGGGATCGTCGCAGATGGTGCAGGGGTCCCGGCTGTCGAGATTGCCGCACAGGCCGCAGGCGCGCACCGCGCGCGCCGCCTCGGCCATCGCGGCGGCGAGCGGCAACATGCGGGTCTGCGGCGCCTGGAGCAGGCGCAGCGCCGCGCGCCGCGCGCTGCGCGGACCCAGGCCGGGCAGCTTCGCGAGCAGGCCGATCAGCCGCTCGACCTCGGGGCCGCCCAATCCGGGCCGCCGCTCAGAACGGCAGCTTCAGCCCCGCCGGCAAATTCATGCCGCCGGTCACCTTCTGCATTTCCTCGGCGGCCATCGCCTCGATCTTGCGCTTGGCGTCCTCATGCGCGGCCACCACGAGGTCCTGCAGCATCTCCATCTCGGCGGGGTCGGCCAGCTTGGGGTCGATGACGATGCCCCGCATCTGGCCCTTGCCGTTCAGCGTCACCCGGACCATGCCGGCCCCGGCGACGCCCTCCATCGTGGCCGCCTCCAGGGCCGCCTGCATGTCCTCCATCTTCTTCTGCATCTGCGATGCCTGCTTCATCAGGCCGGCGATGTTCTTCATGGCGCAGTCTCCGCAATGGGGTCAGTTGTCGGAAGTCTGGAAGTCGGGAAGGTCGGTCACGAACTCGGCGTCGTCGGGCGCGAACTCCAGCAGCGGCGGCGGCTCCGGCTCGGCGATCAGGCCATAGGCGTCGGCGCGCGAATCATGCACCGCCTCGATCTTCGCGCCGGGGAAGGCGTCGAGAATGGCCCGCACCAGCGGATGTTCGGCCGCCGCCACGCGCCGCGCGGTATCCGCCGCGCCGCCCTGCTCGGCAAGGGTCGGCTCACCCGGCGCCGAGGAGAGCGCGATGGTCCAGCGGGTGCCGGTCGCCTCCAGCAGCAGCGCGGCCAGCCGCGACGCGAGGTCGCGCGGGGCCTGCGGCTGCGGGCGCAGTTCGATCACCGGCGGGGCGAAACGCACGAGATGCACCGAATGGAGCAGATGGGCGTGCAGCGTCGGCTCGCGCAGCGTCGCGACCAGCGCCGCCACGTCGCGGAACCCGGCCAGACGCGGCGTGGCGGCCGGCTCCGGCGCGGTCTGAACCCGTGGAACGGCCGCCGCCAGCGATGCCCCGCCGGCCATCGCGCGAACCGCGCCACCGCCGCCCGATGGCGGCGAAGCCGCGGCGGTCGCGGATGGCGCGGCGCCGCCGTCGGTGAGTCGCTTCACCAGATCGCCCGGCGGCGGCAAATCCGCGACATAACACAGCCGGATCAGCACCATCTCGGCCGCCGCCCGCCGGTCCGGCGCCTGCTCGACCTCGCCGATCCCCTTCAGCAGCATCTGCCAGGCCCGCCCCAGCGAGGCGACCGAGAGCCGTTCCGCCATCGCCGCGCCGCGCGTGCGTTCCGCCTCGGGCAGATCGCTTCGGTCCCGCAGGGCGGGAATGCTCTTCAGCCGCGTCAGCGTATGAACCAGTTCGAGCAGATCCTGCAGCATCAGTCCCGGATCGACCCCACGCGCGTGTGCCTGGTCCGTCACCGCCAGAGCGTCGGCCGGTCGCCCGGCGAACACCGCCTCCATCAGATCGAACACCGCCCCGCGATCCGCCGCCCCGAGCATCTCGCCGACGGCGGCGGCGGTGATGGCGCCGCCCTCCTCCGCCTGCGCGATCGCCTGGTCGAGCAGCGAGAGCCCGTCGCGGGCGGAGCCGTCGGCGGCCCGCGCGATCATCGCCAGCGCCTCGGGCTCGATCGCCACCCGTTCCAGCGCCGCGATCCGCCCGAACCGGTCCGCCAATTCGGCGGCCGAGATTCGGCGCAGGTCGAATCGCTGGCAGCGCGACAGCACGGTGATCGGCACCTTGCGGATCTCGGTCGTCGCGAAGATGAATTTCACATGCGGCGGCGGCTCCTCCAGCGTCTTGAGCAGCGCGTTGAACGCGTTGCGGCTGAGCATGTGGACCTCGTCGATGACGAACACCTTCGCCCGCGCTTGCATCGGGCGGAACCGAGTCGCCTCGATGATCTCGCGCACGTCGTCCACGCCGGTGCGGCTGGCGGCATCCATCTCCTGCACGTCGGGATGGCGCTCCGCCAGGATCGCCACGCAGTTCGGGCATACCCCGCACGGGTCGGCGGTCGGACCGCCCGCGCCATCGGGGCCGACGCAGTTCAGCGCCCGGGCGATGATGCGCGCGGTGGTCGTCTTGCCGACGCCGCGCACCCCGGTGAGCATAAAGGCATGGGCGACGCGGCCGAGCGCGAACGCGTTGCGCAGGGTGCGGACCATCGCGTCCTGGCCGATCAGGTCGTCGAATGTCGTCGGGCGATATTTGCGCGCCAGCACCCGATACGGAGTCGCGGAGAGGGCGGCGGCGGGCGCGGCCGGCGGCGCGGCGTCACCGAACAGGCCCGGGCCGTCGGGCAACGGCGGAGTGTCGAGCGGCGGATCGTCCTCGAACAGGCCGGCCATGGAGCGGCGGACACCAGCCGCCGCGGCGGCCCCTCTGCTGCATCCCGGCCAGCCGGCAGGCGGCGACCGGCGATGCGTGGTTGCGGGTGGGAGGCCGAACAACGACCCGAGCGGAAACTCGTTGCGGCTGCTTCCTTCCGGACCTGACCGGGTTGGCGAGGCGCCCGTCCGCCGCCGACCTCCCATTCCAGATATCGTCCACTCCGCCCCGTCGCGCAAGTTTCGCGCGCGGTCCCGCGTGCCGCCGGCAACCCGCGCCGGTTGCCGCACCCCATGGGGCGTGGCAGTTTCCCGTTCGCCCATGACCCTCATCCTCGCCAGCCGCCCCAACGTCTATACCGGCAGCCCCCTCGACCGCGCCGGCGAACGCCGCGACGACGTGGCCTGGGTGGAGGCCGCGCTCTCCGCGCCCGACACGTTGTTCGTGCCCCTGTGGCGGGCCCGCAGCCTGATGCGCGGCGTGGCCGCTGGCGGCCCGGAAGCGGTCTACCTGACCGGCGCGGCGGCAGAGGCGTTGCGGATGTCCGGCGGCGATTGGGCGTTTCTCGGCCTGCGCGGGCCGACGCCGGTGTTCACCGTCGATCTCAGCGCCGTCGACGATCCGTTGCCGCTGCTGCCGCCCGGCCTCGGCGAATTCACCGATCTGCGCGCGGTGGCCGGCATGCTGCCGGGCGCCGATGCCTCGGTGCTGGCCCATGCGCGCGGGCTGATGCACTGGCGCGGCCGCAATCGCTTCTGCGGCGTCTGCGGCGCGGCCTGCGAGCCGGCCAGCGCGGGCCATGTGATGGTTTGCACCGGCTGCCAGACGCATCATTTTCCGCGCACGGATCCGGCGGTGATCATGCTGATCACGCGGGAGGATCGCGCGCTGCTGGGCCATTCCACGCGCTTTCCGAATTCGACGATGTATTCGACGCTTGCGGGCTTCGTTGAACCGGGTGAGAGCCTGGAGGAGGCCGTCGCGCGCGAGGTGTTCGAGGAATCCGGCATCCGGGTGGGGAAGGTGAGCTATCACTCCAGCCAGCCCTGGCCGTTCCCGGCTTCGATCATGCTGGGTTTCTACGGCGAGGCGCTGACCGAGGACATCACCATCGACACCAAGGAACTGATGGACGTGCGCTGGTTCTCGCGCGACGAGATGCGCGACAGCGCGGCCCATGGCTTCAGCCTGCCGCGTGCCGACAGCATCGCGCGGCGGCTGATCGAGGACTGGATCGCGGCCTCGTGAGACGCCGGCAAGGTTGCGCCGTCCTGGTTGTTTTGGTGTTGGCGCTCACCGGCTGCGCGACCGAGGACAATGCCACGCCGCGGGGACAATGCGCCGCCCAGGCCTATGACGATCCGGCCGTGAAAGACATCCGGATGCGCGGCCTCGGCAATCCCGACACGGCCCAATCGTTGCAGCCGGAGCTGAACGACGCGGTGCATGCGGCGACGCTGCGTTGTCTGCGCGCGCGCGGACTGATCGCGCCGGGCGGCGTCGAGAAGGAAAAGCCGCCAAGCTGATGCCGCCTCTGTTCACCATCGGCTACGAGGCGACGACCATCGGCGCCGTGATCGAGACATTGCTGGTGGCGGGGGCCACGCACCTTGTCGACGTGCGGGCGGTTCCGCAAAGCCGCAAGCCGGGCTTCTCCCGACGGCAACTGGAAGCGGGGCTCGCGGAACGCGGCATCCGCTACACGCTGCTGCGCGGTCTGGGCACCCCGGCCGCCGGGCGGCATGCGGCGCGCCGGGGCGATGTCGCGACCATGCGGACCATTTTCACCGACCACATGCGATCCGACCCCGCGCAGGCCGACCTCGCCCATGCCGTCGCCATCGCGCGCGAATCGCCCTCCTGTCTGCTGTGCTTCGAGCGCGACCATGCGAGTTGCCATCGCAGTCTGGTCGCGGACCTCATCACCGCTTCGACCGGCCAAGAGGTATGCAACCTCGCCGTGCCGCGCGGAATCCATCCCGCATGACCCAGCGTTTGCGCATCGCCACCTGGAACATCAATTCGCTGCGACTGCGGCTCAAGCTGCTGACCAGCCTGGTGGCCGCGCTCGACCCGGATGTCATCTGCCTGCAGGAGACGAAGGTTCCGGACGATCTGTTCCCGAACGGCGCGCCGGCGGAGTTCGGCTATCCGCATTTCGTGTTTCGCGGCATGAAGGGCTATAACGGCGTTGCGATCCTGTCGCGGGTCCCGCTGACATTGCTGAGCACGGCGCCGGATTGGTGCCTGAAGGGCGATTGCCGGCACCTCGCGGTGGCGCTCGACCTGCCGTCCGGCCCGGTGGAGCTGCATAATTTCTATGTGCCGGCGGGCGGCGACGTGCCGGACCGCGCCGCGAACCCGAAATTCGCCCACAAGCTGGATTTCGTCGCCGAGGCGACTGGATGGTTCGCCGCGCGCCCGGGCCTCGCGCGGACCGTGCTGGTCGGCGATCTCAACATCGCGCCGCTGGAACACGACGTGTGGAGCCACAAGCAATTGCTCGATGTGGTCAGTCACACCCCGGTCGAGACCGCCGGGCTGCTGGCCTGGCAGAACGCGGGCTTCGTGGACGCGGTGCGGCATTTCGTGCCGGCCGACCAGAAGCTCTACACATGGTGGTCCTACCGCAATCGCGACTGGCGCGCCTCGGATCGGGGGCGGCGCCTGGACCATGTCTGGGTGACCCCGGATCTGCGCGGCGCGCTCACATCCCACGCGATCCTGAAGGACGCGCGCGACTGGGCGCAGACGAGCGATCACGTGCCCGTCATGGTCGAAATGGCGGTTTGACACCTGATTCGAAGAAACCCTAACCGTATGCGCGGGCTTGACCCGCGCACCCACGCGGCGCCGGGTTGCATGTCGTTTTGACATCGTAACAAAATAGGCAAGCCTGGACCGGTCCCTCACCGGCACCCGTTCCACCACGGATTGATCCGCGCGTTCCATGGCAGCGGCCCGCTCCCGCGTTCCGATTCGGGCGGCGGCGGGGGTGGCGAATTGTCCTCGCGCGGCGGCGGGATCGCCGGGCGGCCGTTGATCCAGATCCAGCCGGGAAACGAG
>Ga0116231_10009492_pt1 | contig 16382 bp, 13 predicted proteins | sample S1TSphgellanicum_2_FD_89695 | JGI IMG/M metagenome (GOLD analysis project Ga0116231, IMG submission 89695) | Host-associated microbial communities from peat moss isolated from Minnesota, USA - S1T2_Fd - Sphagnum magellanicum MG | ecosystem: Host-associated > Plants > Peat moss > Unclassified...
TGCATTTATTAGTAGTTTGACAAATTGGTAAGTATGTTGTTATGGCTCCCCACTTTGGTAATGGGAATTACCTATGCATGAACATAAAGGATAGGTGTTTAATGATCACCCAATTTCATAGGAGGCAAGTTATGCAAATTTTCCATGAATGTTATGAAGGGTTTTGAATGTTTGTTGTCTTTTAGGGTAATGTATTTTTTTGTGGATTTCAAAATGGTAATTTCATCTTGGGTCTAGTTAAAACCTAAACAAAATGAGGTAACAATTTGCAATTTTTTGATTTGCATTTGCATGGATTTTGTCATGATGATGATAAGACCCTTGGGCAAGTGAGGTACATTGTAAGCACTTGTATGAAAGCTTGTTTGCTCAATGATGCTATGTTATGTGTCCACTTTTCCCAAATTAACCTTTCATTGTCCAATTTTCACCAATAATTTTCATCCATTGTCAATTTTCATTTAAAGTTTCACCCAACTCTATTTTTCATCCATGGCCACAAGTTGAAATATTCTTTCATATTTGTAGAGATTTTATCCTATGTGGCAAGGAGTATTTTTGGATATTTTGTTGATGTCAAAAAAAAATTCTTTAAAAGACTCCATCATGTTCACCTACTCACACTAATGTTCATCCGGTCATAAGATAACATTGTTGATCGGTGAATAAGACTTTGATAAAATATGTTCAACCTACCTTGGTTGAATGCTTGTTAGCCACATGCATGTTCGATTTTTGGATGTTGAAAGGCACAATGTTTTTGTGATGGTTGTTAATTTTTTGTCCACCAACTAGGACCCCAATCATCTTATCGTTGAGTTGTTTGACACCCATGATATGAGTGGGGCTACCATGCTTGTGAAGCTAAAATAAGTCCTTGGCAAAATTTCATTTACATAAAAAATTGTGGCCTATGTCAAAGATGATAGCTCCAGTTTGCAAACTTGTGCAATGACTATCAATTCAATTATGTCATATGTTGACCTTGACATGGTTGAACCATTTTATAGCTTTTGTCTTGAGCATGCACTATCAAAAGTATGTTAATATGCCATTTCATACAACAAGGTGTTTCATAGATTACATTATGCATCAATAAAATTTGCCCATGCCAACATTTAGAAGTGTATCCTGTGGTTGAAGAAATTTAACAAGGGGAGCATGTGTGGGAAAAAATGTGTTTGGATTTTGCTTCAAGCTTATACAAATTGAACACCCCAATGAAAATGAAGTACATTTCTAAACCTGAGGCTTCTATGCTTCATGGTTGACAATTTAAATATCTTTTGTAGATTCTCATAAAATGCAATAGCAACATGATTGATTTCAGGGGGATTTGTAATGTTTTTTATAAGTTCTTTCATTGAATGTGTTCCTTATGATTTTGATAATTTGAAACATAGTTGATTTCAAAGGCCGTTGTAGTGTGTAAGTAGTAAGTGCCTTCATTAACATAAATTTCAATGAGTTGTTAGTTTCATTGAAATTTGAAACATGGCTTTCTATGTAAGTTGTAAATGCTTTCATTGTAAGTTCATTTTAAATGGTTTTGTATTACATCCATTGAAGGAAAGCTCAAATACTTGTTTCTTGTCTCTTTTATCAACTTAAATAAGTGACCTTGATTAGGTTTATAATTGGAAAAAGTTCGCCAATTAGGGGCTTTTGCTTTTAAACCAATTCTTAAGTTCATGTAACTGGTCGATTCTATTTAAAACCCAAACTAAAAAATCACTCTTTGAAACTTAACAACTAGTGGAATATAGCTAGATTAGAGGCTTTTATTGAAAATTGGGTCAAATACCTAACTAAGTTTCTCTTAAAAAATCGATTTGTAAACTTGCTTATTGAATATTCCAAACCCCTAAATGGTTTTTTAAAAAACAAAAAAAATTTGAAGACCCAAAACCAACCAACTCTTAAGGTGTGTTCACACTTGGTGTTAGGGATTCTAGTGTTAAGTCCCCTAACATCATGTCAGTCATTTAGGACTTAAACTTACTTACCATGAAGATTTTATGTTAAGCTAATATTCACTTAACATTAAGCTATCACCTATTTAACATTCTCTACCACCTAGGATGCTAGTTGATTTTCATTTAACACTAAGTTAACATCAAGTGTAAATGCACCATAAAAAAATTAATGGAAGGGATCACTTGGCCATAAAGTGTAATATGTTAACTCCAAGCCCAAATGCCAAAAATATGGAAGGTTTCATAAGATAGAGAATTATGGTCTTAGGTGTTCATTTTGTAATGGGATGGGGCATATTAAGGAGAGGTGTTGGAAGAATCTTAAGATAGGAATAGTTGTAGCCAATTTTTTAGAAATGTTGGTAGACGATGAAAAGGCCACCTTGGCTCAATTGAACTACATTTGTGAGCAACAATGATGTGTTTTCCCATGTCAAATTACCTAAACATCAAGTTCTTCCAAATGCATTATAGGGGATGTCAATGAAAATCAAGGAGTAGCAAATTTCATGGGAGGGTTGAGGGAAGCAAATATTGGACTAGAAAGAGGTTCTATTGTAAGGTCTAAAATCATATCACACTTTTTAAAAGGAAAAATCTAAAAGGACTATTTTGACTATCCCAAGGGAATTGGAATATTTAAAGAGTTTGGTTAAGGTAGCTAGAAAGAAGAGTAATGGGGAAACCAAGTTGTTGCCATTTCACCTTAAGTACCATCTTTAAGAAGGATTCTGACCAAGAAGACAAAGAACAAAACTTTGTATCTACTAGTGAAATTGAATAATTATATCATTGAAGGATTAGGGAAGATTGGAGTCTCAATGTTGGTTATTGTAACAAGCATGGTCCAAGAATTGGGGATCATGCATCTTATTTGTAAATCATAAGAATATACAATAGTGTCAATCATAATGACACAAGCCATGGGTAGAATTGTTGAAGTGTTGGTACATGTTGGCAAAATTTTATGCAAGATGGACTTTATGGTTGTTGATACAAATGGTTGTTGATATGATGTACTATTGGGACTTGATTACTTAATTAAAAGTGGAGTAGTTGTTGATGTGGGGCATAACTTGATTTAAATCTATAATGATCTAGGGACTAATGTGTAGATATTTCCTTTGAAAAGGAAATTTAAGTAATCAAAAAGATGGATTGCAACAAAAACTATTTGAACCATTAGAAAATTTAAATCTTTTTGAAGAAGGAAGCCATGTGAACTTGTTGAAGGGAAAATTGGTGTTAGATCTTTATCAACCCTATGATGAACTTGAAATTGATTCTAATGAAGAGTAAGAGCAAAAATTGGAGTTGAAAGATCATGGGTGGAAGGTTTGATCAAAGAAAAAACACCAATGCAAATGATGGTTCTAATTTTGGAGGAACAAGTGGAGAATGTGATGGAGGATTCGTTAGATGATGATGATGATTATGTTGATTGGTTGAAATGGGTAGGTTTTGAAAATGAATGGGGTGTCATGACTACTAGCAATTCAAACATGTTAGCATTGTTTCAGGTCAAAAAAATCAAGCAATAGACCCATATGGAGTAGGAAATTACAAGATGATGAGAGGAAATCAAGGATAAGATTAAAATTGACACAATTTTAAATCCATAACAAATTGAAGAGCTATGGCAATTGCAAGAGAAATTTGTTGATGTCTTTGCATGGAATAAGGGTAAGTTTGGATGTTGCATTATGGAGGAACATTTCATTAATACCCAAGGGTTTATGTTGTGTCACACAACACCGAATAGACTATCATATTGGAAGGAGTTTAAAGTGAATAAGCAAATTCAAGCTTTGATTTCTATGGGCAAGATGAAACATAATATGTATGAGTAGTATGCATGTGATTGAGGTTGTCAAAATCAACTTGACACATAGAAATTGCATTCATGTCATGTTAGTGTCCGTCTAGACACATTTAGAAGTCAACCATTTCTTTTGGTGATTAAATATTTTTTCAATCTGCTTGAAACAAAATTTGGAGTTGCCTAAAAAAAATTTGGTTGCCAAATTGGGCGATCAAAAATTTGGTGACCAAATTTTCAGGTAACGCCTAAATTTTTTTCGATCTTTGCCCAAAAAATGTCAACCATCCAATGGACCATGGTTTAATCTCCACTATTGATCTTGTAAATTAAAATTTTTAATTGTTGCTCAAAAATGTTGGTCAATGTTCAAAAAATTGGTCAATGCCCGAATTTTTTTTCAATCATTAGCCAAAAAACTTTCAGTCACCACAAGACTATGGCAACCAAAAGTTGTTTTGGTCACCATAGGGTTTAGGGCGACCAAATCATGCAATTTTCAAATATCCTTAATTATTTTTCAAGTAGCCCGATGTCATTTTGATTTGGGCTGACCTTAAATTGACCTTATTATGACATGACATGGGGCTATGTTTGCATCCAAACTGACATGTTGCATCACGATAGACGCCCATACGATGTGACAACCTTACATGTGATGTAACACTTGTTGTCAAAAAGGATGGGAGTCAAACATTTTGTGATGATTATAGACCCTTAATTTTGTAAACCAAAAGAGATGCCTTTCCAATGTCACTAGTGGATGACATTTTGAACCAATTTGGAAGTTCAAAAAGATTTCTACTCTAGGCTTGCAAAGTGACTTCTAGTAGATAAAGATGGCACCAAAAGACATGAAGAAAATGACAGTGATCACCAAGTCTCAAATTGTTTTATTGGACTGTTATACCTTTTGGATTGAAGAAAATGACAAGCACATTTATGTGTAACATGACATAAGTCTTTCAAGGTTGGATGCAAGAGTTCTTGAAAATATTTGCGAATGATCTGAACATCCATAGCATATCTTGGTAACAACACTTGAAGCATATAGAATTGGTGTTAACATGCCTAAGTGACATAAATCTCAAACTTAGTTCCTTAATAGATGTGTGTTTACTACAAGAGACATTAGGTCTTTGGGTCATGTGGTTAGTAAAACAAGGATGATGCCTAACGCTCAAAAGGTTAGGGTAGTCTCTAATTTTCTAATGCCTATCTATTATGAACATTCATGCTTTCCTTGGTCTTACTAAATATTATTGTAACTATGTTAAAGGGTGTTGCCCCATTGTTTGAACTAACCAAGCAGGATGTTGAATTCATGTGGACTCCCATCTATCAAAGTGCTTTTCACTTGTAAGAAAGCTTTGATTACAACACCCATACTATATAGGATGTCCCAGATGGATGGTCATCAAGAACATGTCATAACAAGGGTATGTCCCTAGTGCAAAAATCTTTCCATCCAATGGAAGGCAAATTGCTATGCTCTAATTTGGGGTGTAATATATTTCAGACAATATTTGCATTGAAATCATTTTACTCTTCACCTTGATCACAAACCATTAAAGTGGTTGGTGATTATTTAAGATGCGTATGGAAGGCAAGGATGATGGGCTGATATGTTGCAAGACTTTGATTTTAAGATTGTTCACTGCCTTGGCCCAAAACATGTGAAATTAATGTGGATGCGCTTAACCACAATCCGCTAGGTCTTGCTGAGGAAGATGAAGATGTTTTGCAAAGATCCAAGATGTGCATCTAATGAGAAAGTTGGGGGTACAAACTTGGATTGGAAGAAGGAACATCAGACATGGGTTGTAGGGTGTTGATGTGGCACAACTATATGTGATTAAGATAGTTGATGACAAAACATATGTGCAAGTTGAGGAATAGCAACCAAGAGGGGAGGAACTTGTGGTTCCTGAAACATCAAAAAGGAAAAAGCTGAAGACATTGAGTGAAAAGAAAAAACAAGACCTAGCAAATCCTACTGTACATTGGGAATTGGCTGTAGTAGCACAGGAGATGTAGGTCAAGAGAGCACCAATGGGGAGGAGTTTGGGTTAGACATGGTTTTAGATCAAGATTGCTCAAGTGATTTGGACATTTAGAATGATGAAGCATGTCTTGGGGTGTTAAATGGAGCACAAATATCTTCTGGCTATTCTTAACAAGGGCAATGAAGGATTAAGAACATGGTGCTAAATTATTTTTGGAATGGAGATCAATTGTTCTACAAAGGGCTTTTGGTACCAAAATTGAATGAGTGTAAATGCATTATTGAGGAGTTACATCAAGAGTTGGGGCATTTTGGAGGATAGAGAACATTAGCTAAACTTTGCAAGAGGTATTTTGGCACAATCGAATCAAACAAGTGTGTGCTAGTGTGAGGAGCTACAAAGAATGTTAATTGGTCAAGCGTACATGTAGCATTCTTTCTAATGTTAAAGATTTTTAAAATATAATAGTAAATGATTTATTTTTCAAGGTGGCACTGGTTACTGTTAGACCGTGTCTAGAGATAGATGTTGGCAACAAATACATTCCTGTGAAGATTGACCATTATTCCAAGTGGTGCAAGGCTAGAACAATCCCTAATCTCATAGCTACTATTGCGACAAAATTTTGAGAATGAAATCATATGTCGTCATGGTGTACCCAATTATGTACTAAAAAACAATGGTGGAGAATGAGCAGCTGAGTTTGATAATGTGTGCAAGGTGTATGGGTTCACCAATGCACAACACCTCAATGGCCATGATGTAATGGCATGGTAGAGTGAATGAACAAAACACTAAAGCATGGAATCATTGTCATGACCTCATTAACATAACATTCCAACTCTTGGGACACTCAGTTACAAAGGTTTAGGTGTAAGAATGAGAGTGTAGAAATAGAGTGTAGAGTGTAGAACATAGAGTGTAGAGTGTAGAACAATTAGATGCATAAAATTAAGGATTCAACTGGAGATGAGGATCACAAGGGGATCTGTAGAGCTAGTTCAAGATGGCATTTTCCTTCCCAAGTTCAGTACACTCGAGGAAATTCAGTAATTTCATTGGACTGCTGAGAAATGCTTGGTGGTGGAAGTGAGTACCCATTTGTATAGGTGCTCTGAGCATAATTCTATTCTTTTGTGGACATCAATGATGAATGTTGGGGCAAATCTTGCAGGACCATTGGGGAAATAGCTCACTGGGGTATTACGGGAATTGTTTCTGCTTGTCAAAACTTCTGGAATATGGGGATCAGCAGAGACACATTGTGAGGTGCACAATCTCTTCTGAGTGTTAGGGATGAATAATGTAATCTGAGGGTGTGGGTTGTAAACTGCTGAATAGAGATGCCATGCAGAAAACCACAATAGCTCAGGAAAAAGAATCTGTCCAGAGCAATCTGATCTGAGCACAGATTATCTGAAGTATGCTTGTTATGTTCTGATTTGTTGTGTTGCTTAGCTTTTGGACACCAATTTGTGTGGTAGGGACTGACATTAAATAATTGCTGGTCTGGAATTCTTGTTATGCAAATGTGAGATTATGAAATTGCAAATTTAGTCAAGCCCTCTTTTTTTGTTTACAGGAGTACCATCTATCTCGAGCATTCAATTGACTAATCTACTCCTGCAGCTAATTTCTTTCAATACCATGAGCAGCCCACCAGCATCCGCTCTCTATATCTTCTTGCATCATCGTTGTGAGTGTACATTCTAGTGACAACTGCAAAATTGCAACCTGCGCGGGTCTTCAGTTACTCGTGAGCTTAATTTCAGTGTTGATCAGATCATCATGACTTGCCAGAAGATGGCGCTTCTAGCTTTGGCAGCTGGGCTTCTCTGTATGTCGGCATTACTAAACGGAGCTGAAGCATCGGTGAGTGCCAGAAACAACAGTTGGAAATTGATAGATACCCTCCATACTTCTTGTTGTTGAACTGATGGAAGTCTAGTTCCAGTATGTAGCCATAGACTCTCTGTTGCTGGAATGAGTATGCCCCAAATATGCATTTTCGTCTCCGTATCGTCTGATTCATGGTGCATGTAGTAACGCTCCACTTTCCGCATGACGAAATCGATACAGATGACTAACTTGTGGATGTGTATGATGTGGGTATTACCAGTGTGGTGGATTCACAGCATCTGGCCAAGCACCATTCTCAGTCTCGGGAAGCATCCTATCAGCCAGCTGCTCAAACGATGCCAGAGTTTTCTAGGCTACAAGTGTAGATCTTAATCCCCATATAAGCAACGACAACGGGAACTTGGTGCACGGAGCCAACTACATTGCAACGTGCACGCCATAAGGATTTGGCTCACCCTATTTGGATCACCCTTCTTAATTTGTGCTAACTGCTCGCAGGATGATGGCACCCTTGTTACACGTCCTACGACGAAAATAACAATGTCATGAACGACAACGGGGTTCTGGCCCGGAACAACTGTTAATTGCTTGCTTGCTGCCGACGAGGATCATATTGTTGCACTCAATGGCCAGCAGGAAGTTGCTCAATCGTCGATCAGAGTTCAATGAGGAAAGTAATCTAGCTGGTAGCATGATGCAGGGATGCATGCCTGTGGTCATTAACATGCATTTGGTATACTTGTGCATTTCGTGTACAATTTAGCAGCTGCAGATTACTCTTTTGCAACATTCTTTCTGAGTAAAAAGCTTGGCCGCACTTGACCCAAAGTGTGCAATTTGCATATATATTTGCATTCCATTTCTATACCAACCTCCAATTATAAATATGTACAACTGCTCATTTTGTATGCCAACTTTGTTTGAAATCTCGTCTGACTTTTCTTTAGCAGCATTCATCTTGACTGTGCTCAAGGCAGAGTTCTCACAATGGTCCTTTATTGTGCTCGTAGTTTACAAAACCTGCAACCCTAAAGAAAGAAAACTGTGGCTGTAAAGCAAATATTCCATTGCAAATTCCACTTGTGATAGAGGTTGATCAAGTAGACAGATGTGTCAGTCTCTGAAAGGGAATGGATATGAGCAAAGGCAGCAAGCTTGAGGCTTGCAAGGCTGAAGAAGACTCTGGAATCATCAGCAAGAGCATGGGCTGCATTGAGGAGCTACAAGGATGACCAGACTAGAACTTGAGTGGAAGTGTAGTTATGAAATGATTGACGATTGGAGGAGCTTTGCAGACCTGAGTTAGGGTATGTTTCCATCATTTCTCACTCACCCATTCTTTGTACTACTACCTCCAACTCAAATATTTGGGGTTATTATGTAAAATGTTGAGACACTACTGGCCCACTATTCTAGTGGATTTCTCACTAATCTGGCGGGTCCCTCTCTCACCCCTCACCCCAACAACCCCCAGATCTGGAGATTCCCACCAGACCAACAAATGTCAGTTATCTTACCCTCAAAAGCCGGTTGTACAAGTGCAAAAATTATTCTGACTTGGTCCAGGTTGCATTTAAACTGCCAGGTGTGGGTTCTTTCAAAGTAGGTTGAGAAATAGCGAGGTGAACATAGAAGCCCTTTTGCAGTGAATTAACCAAATTAATTGCTGCTGGGTAGTAGGTGAGCAGGAGGACACTAAAGGGGCCAGGGTGAACCAGCAGCCACATTGGTACCTTTACCTTTTTGAGTGAGGCCTCTTATTGGCCATATTAAGCCCAGAAAGTGTTAGATTTGAACTCAGAGACCCTGATTTAGCCTACGTAATGGATATTTGTAACATTTAGAAAGAATTGAAATGGATCTTGGGATTTTAACCATGGTACCAATGTGGCTGCTGGTTCACCTAAGGCATAGAAACGTACCCTTAAGTTGGAAGAAGTATCTTGACATTTTTTCATTGCAAAGGTCCCACTTGAATGCACAGCTGCAAAGAAACATTGGCAGTTCAGATGAGCATGCAAAAGCTTCAAAGTTGCTACATGCAACATGCATATGCAGCCAACAATGCCAAACCCTGTTCATCTGGAGCTTGACAATAATTTATGCATTGAGCCCCCCTTCCGAGAAGTACTCTTATTGGATAGGTGATGGGTACAGATTTGCACCAACCACCTGCAATAACAATGCTTTGTGATGATCTGGGAAATGGGTCTGCCAGATTTGGAGCAGATGAGGTTGTGGATATGGATACCAAAAACTGATGATGGAATGTCATTGGATCCTTATGCAGGAAGTATGCATAATCTTGTGCTCACAATGTACTTCATGGCATTAAATCTGCCATCCAATTTCATGACTTCAATCTTAACCACATCATCAACATTATCAAATGCGCATACCTCCTTGATCATGATTGTGCCACAAAGATACTTGATTTGTAAATGTAACTAATGGTGAACTTCTTGATCATGGCTGTGCAGCAAAATGTCACCCTGTTCCACTGTTTTCAGTGGAGCTTTCAATGGAGCTCAGGTCACTTGCATGATATCAGGAACAGTTCCTGGGTTTCACAAGACAAGGTTGCAGAATTCTTGACAAAACAACAATTGAAATCCATTTCCCAAAACTCTCTCCCAGTCCATAGTGTCAGGAAAGAGGAAATCTGGACCAGGGCTGTTTCATACTGTTGCCCTTGCAGAACAAATCACAAAATCCTAAAATTATGCTCCTCTGCTGTGCTAGGTGTTATCTGAGAGCGTTTTCAGAATAAAAGAGACACTACTGTGAACTGCACTACTGTGAACTGCATCCACGGCATTTCAACAGAACCAATTGATAGCAGACAGAAAGGAGGGCAGATCCCCTCATCCAGAAATACTCTTTCTTAAAACATGAATTACAGCACCAGGACAAACCATGCATCTGTTTCCCTCAAGTGGCTAAAAAGCCTTAGAAACCTGAAGTAACTACTATAACTACTAAGACATTAAGAAGATACTCCTATTTGCTACCTGAAGACATTGGCTTCCTACTCTACTGCCCTTGAAGGTAGGAAAATCCCTCAAGAATCTTCTTAGGTTTGGTGTCAATTTTGACTAAGGGCTCTGAGAGGCCCAACCTCTGTGACTTAGAAGTCATCCTCATAAACACCATCATCATCTGAAAGCTCATCAAAAGTGCGCATGTCAAGCTGATAACGTAAGATTCCACCAATACCCCCAAACCCCCGGCAGAACTGTGATCCTTCCTGTTTCCCAGCATTCCACACAAGATGCATCCACATGAGCTAGGATCATGACAAGGAAAAAGCAGGTACAATGACAAGGGCAAAAAGTAAGTACAAGTGCAGAGATAAACTCTACCAAAGACCTCTAAGGTATCCAAAAAAATGGCATATCCATTAAGGAAACACCACAACAAACACAGCTAGAATGAGTGGTCACAGCCTTGTGAGTAACTCATAAAGTATCAAACCATCACATCCATTGTGAATGGCACTTACTCTAGCTGATATTACTACTGCTAGTGGGTGTGATATACATAAAATATTCTGCTCATTCGGAGATTCTGTTGTATTTCCAGAAGCAACAGGGATGACTCAGCCATCATGACACAGTCATCCTGCCAGTCATCAGTCAGCAAACCAAAAACACTGAGCCCACCTCCACCATACTGCTGTGCAGAAATCTTCCTAGACCTCTATTAAATTCATCCTTTCACAAGGATAAAAGAACCACAACACTACACATTTTCGGCACAGTGCTAAATACTCTAAATCTTTGTCAATGCTGCCAATTAGCATCACCCCAGAAACCTCAGTAAACTAGTACTTGTCCTCTGAAACTGTAAAGAAGTTTCCACTTGATGTCACAGCACAGTGCAACTGCTTTATGCTACATATAAACAAAAATATCTATAAGCAGTGTATCAATAAGTACCTGTGATTTGTTGGTCACAAACTCAAGGGTGCATCCAAAGCGCTTGTATTCATTTGCAAACCACTCCAGTAGGGAGAGCTTCTCCTGGACCTCCAATTCTGCTTGTGTTTCTGCTTCCCGGAAACTGTTCACACCCAAATATTGTAGGTTATTATCACTCATCATAAATTTCTAAACCCAAAAGTGTTTAACAAGATTAAGCTTCACTTTTCCAATGCACCTGTCCACTACCATCAGCCATTTGATTACATATATTGGTATCTTTCAGTCAATTTCTTTTCAATTTTCCTCATCAACTGATTTGCAAGTTTTCTGACTGATGCACTTTACTGTCTCAATTCCTCAGCCAAGGTCATTAAAGACCACTGTTAGCAGAAAGTCTTTCAGATCTGTAGCATATTTTGGCAGGAAGTGGTGGATACCAGGCATAGAAATTTGATGACAAATACCCCAAAGTCTAGTTCCATAGGGACACAGCATTGCACTCTAAACAGAAAAAATGTACTGGCACCTAAACTTGCAAAAAGGAACACACTGAAGTTGAATTTGACCACTTCAATTTACCAAGGTCATGTTATAGTACACCGTGGATCGATAACAGGAATCAGAATTGACACAAGAGGAGTAAACTCACTTGGATTGGTCAGCCTCTTGCTCCTTGTTGAGATGCTTGATTACAATCTCTCCTGAAACTGCATTTTTCAGCACATAACGGTTCACCTCCAGATTCTCCCAGACAATCAATGTCTCAACAGCACCCATTTCAAGCCCCTTCAATGTATCCTCAATTCCGAAGACATATTTTCCAGTGTCCTGGCTGATTTCCTCAAAGTACTTCCCTATCAGTCGCTTTTCTTGGATGAATTTCACATTGGCAAGAATTTCAGCAGATAACTCAATTGCCTGATTGAACCCATTTTCACCTCCATACGAAACATCCACAACATTCAAAACCTTGGTTTGCAACCGAGGGTCAAACATATCTGACTGGCTTAATTCTGTCTTGAAATCCGCAGAACCTGCAAGAATCAGGCCTACAATCGCACCAAATATATACAATTAGACTTACATCAACCACAGACCCTTTACTCACTTTACAACTCTTCCTTTCACTTCAAATGATGGCATCTTCATCAATCTCATTGCAAACCCCTGACATTCTAGAGCCATCTAGGAAACAATTGAATCATAGAAATCTCCAATATAAACAAGCTTCACATATTTCTTGAGCATCATTTGGAGTAGATATCCCCCTTATGACAATAACCTCCATTCAATCTATTGACTTACAGATAAAGGAAAAACCAGGCCTATAAGCAATTCAAACAAGGAATCCAGAAAACAGAAGAGATCATTGTGAATGATGGTGAAGTTCCATCATTGTTGATCCTTACATGCTTGACCATGGGCAGATCAGCCTACCTGATACATTGGGCTGACTTGTAGCTGGATTGATGTAGAACTGGGTGGCAAGTTCTGCAGTTTTCCTTACATAATTATGCCGTTTTTCCATCCGGAGCCGAGCAAACCGGAGAGCAGATTGCCCACCACGTCCATGCTTCTTGGGAAGATCAACAGTGAACTTGTGGAGCACTTCACGAGTATTACCACTCAGTGTCCCAAAAAGAGTGCCATTCCCATCCATTATAATGAACCCAAATTTGTCGTCTGACTCCAAGAGTTCATTCAATGCCTCTGTGTGGAATTTATTGTCACACAAGTAAAGGGATGCATTTATCGGCTTGAATGGCTCAAAATCAATTGTCACCTACAATTACATGACACAAACATATGGTGTTATTTGCTTTAGAAGAGGACATTCTCTACCCAAAAAAAGGTATGGACAAAAGCAAATACAAAAGCAAGGCCTCAACATTTAATCAAAATTCAATCTGTAGCAGTCTAGGGGCACAAGTTCTTGCCCAGACATGAAATTTAAGGCAATACAGAAGAACTCTGTAACATCCCAAAGGCTTAAATTCCCTGAAAATTTAATCAAACTTTCCCTTGTCACATGAAAGACCTGGGAATCATCATGTTTTAAGCACTCCAGAAGAACACAAGACAACATTGGGACTTAAGCAACTTCTATGGGAAGCTGAGTGAAATACTAATAGACAGGCTGAAGAAACTATTACCAGTTTATCACAGAAAAACTGAATTCAGAAACATGCATCAAAGATTCCCTAATATCAGGAAGCACATCATGAACAGGGAGCCATGACAGCATGTTACTTCCCCTGAGTAGATTGCAGGAAGGCCTAACAGAAGTACATGTAAAGGAAAACACACCTTCTTTTCTTTGCCATCATCTGTAACAATGGTACCAGTGTACAAAACAAGCCCATTGGGTGGCACCTTGTTGTACAGCTTCAGACGCTGCTGAACTGATGTGATGGCCCCTAACACAGACTGTCGGTTGACCCTGTTCTTGATATTTGAGGCCGTACCAAACTCATCACCCAGCATCTTTGTTACCCGTGAAACCTGATCCCTGAACTCACAGTGTAAATGTTAGTGTCCTACAATATGTCTATGAGATTGCAGGGAAACTCCCACAGTTACACTGTAACCATTGTGCATATTCCAGCCAAAACAAAAGAAACAAGACAAGAATGAGTGTGGTCATAACCTTGTGAGCATCACTCACAAAGTATCAGACCATCACCTTCATTATGACTGCCTGTGACGAGCTGCCATTACTTGCAACTGACTTCATCGGCTCCCACAGCAGGTGTAGATAACTGTCCAATTAAACTGCTTGACTTCCAGCCAAAAGAACACACAAAATTCTGCATCCTGGCTTTCACTCACAATTGCAGAAGCAATCATGTAAGCCTAACAATTACTTGCCAAGTCTTGAACAAGCAGCTAGTTCTTTATCCCATATGTAAAACCTGAAACACACTGGGTACCTTTAGGGATTTAAGCATATCACAGAGAAACTTGGCTACCAAAGATCACTAGAGCCTACCATCACACCTATAAGTGAACCAACATTTGAGGTTTGATTGATGAACTGCATCGCATGCAACAGGTGAAATAACCTATGAGATTGAAAAACCCCATAAGTCTTTCAGTGGCTTACGTACATAACATAACCCAGACTTCAGGTTTCAATTTTAGGTCAGACTGGACCCAAAGCCTACACAAGGTTTCACTTTATAGTAGATGGGAAACATAATGGTCTTTACCATGCTCAATCTGAAACATTGATCACTAGTGGATGATCATGCCTTCGGGCAATCATCAAAGAATAGAGATTTGAGGCATTTAAGAGACATATGTTGAACAGTTTGAACAAGCAAGAGATATCCTGACCTCAGCAATTGTTTTAACAAAGGCTGGCCCCTTTAGCTTACATGACAAAAAACACAACAGAGACATATATTGTAACTAGTATTGCATTAGTAACTTTGGGGTAAATCAATTGTCACCATAGCCCTGTGACAGAAGCCAAAGACCAATAATACAGAACTAAGCACAAGATATGGCAAGCCAATCACCATGCCAGCTTCTGAAGGCTCCTCTGTAATGCAAAATTTTCCTGCCTTTGTCAGGCGTACTGTCCAAAATGAAGATTCCAAACGGTGAAAAGAAGCCTTAATCTTGGTAGCCCAGCGCAACATAATATATACAGGACTACTAAATTTTCACAGGAAAAGAAAAAGTTTTCCCTCACTAGAGCTTTCACAAGGAAGCATATTCTGAACACAAACAAACTCCACCAAAACAAACACTAAATTTGTAAAACAATCTATCCTCCTACAATCTCAGCTTTACCACAGTTATATCTGGCTTCTTCCCTTTCAACCGATACGACCGATCTCAAAACGGTAAAGAAATCACATTATCTCAACTCCAAATCTATCAACAACAACAACAACAAGCAGATCCTCAAAGCGAAAAAAAGAGCGTGAAAAAAGAGTGTGACCTAGGAGGCATGATGAGAGATATCATGGACGTGCCATTCCCACGAGCAGACTCCAAGGCCTTGATAAGCTTCTTGATCTTCCATATCTCGATATTCTTGTCGGTGTCTCCCCCGTCCGCCATCTGCACCACCACCAAGACCTTACCACTTACTTCCTTCCTTGCTTGCTTGCTTCCACCACCGCCAATTTCTTTTCCACAAAAAACTCTCCTGACAGAAAGACAATATGGAAAAGACAATATCAAAAATCAAAAGATGATTCAAGGACTTACTTGATCTTCAACCGATTAGCAGCGGCAGCAGCCAGGGCAGGGAGCCGTGTGCCTGGTTTGTGTTTCAGGCAGCAAAACGTAAGACTTCTTCTCTCTTTGTGTGTGTCTCCCACGACTCTTTCTACCACAGGGCTGCTGCCAGCCAATTAGGGTTTCGTCGCGCAGGCTCGGTTAGGGTATACCCTGGTGTGAGTGGCCCATGCTCATAACCGTACACCTGTGACAAACCCCTCTGACGGTGTGATCTGGACCTGGCCCACGGGTTCACTTAACTGGGCCAGTTGTCAGTTCCTCCTCGACCTACCGGTCCTGGCCTTAGCACCCACGTTGCCAACCATGGTTAAAATCCCAAAATCCATTTAAATTCTTTCCAAATACCTATTACAAATATCCCATGCTCAGACTAAATCAGGGACTCTGAGTTCAAATCGAACATTTTTTGGGCTTAATGTGGCCAAAATCCCAAAATCCATTTCAATTATTTTCAAATATTACAAATATTCCATGCTTAGACTAAATCAGGGTCTCTGAGTTTTTAAACTAACATTTTTTGAGCTTAATATGACCAAAATCCCAA
>Ga0116231_10009493_pt1 | contig 16382 bp, 13 predicted proteins | sample S1TSphgellanicum_2_FD_89695 | JGI IMG/M metagenome (GOLD analysis project Ga0116231, IMG submission 89695) | Host-associated microbial communities from peat moss isolated from Minnesota, USA - S1T2_Fd - Sphagnum magellanicum MG | ecosystem: Host-associated > Plants > Peat moss > Unclassified...
AGGACTCACCACGGCCCGGACTCGGGAGTAAGCCACCACCTTACTCCCTATAGTATTCTTTGCAGCTCGCCGCCAAAGCTACCTCCAAATGGCACATTTTGTTGGGTCTCCCGAAATGGAATCCCGAAACTATCCCGGTTGGACTTCCGAAACTTTGAATGGCCATAACTCCCGACTGTGAAATCCGATCGTGACGAGATTTCAATCAAAGTTATAGTCGTCGTTGAGATCTTTCCAGCGCCATGTCGCACTCTTAATTCGGACATGAGGAAGAGGTCGATTCCTGACTTTTAGTGATTGGGAGTCAAACTGCCAGTTTGACTCCCGGCCCTTCTTTAGCCCATAACTTGGGTTGCAGATGTCCGAATGGCCAATGCAAGGCCATTTGCGATATCTACGTTTCAAGACCTTTTCCAATGACACCAAGAACACCTCAATGCAAGGCGTTTTGGGCCTTGCTGTCGAGCTTTGAACATTCGGGAGTCCCGGAGGACTCCAAATCTCCAGCTTTTCCAAGTGTTGGCTTCACCCCCATAGTTGGCCAGAGTGGGGTTGCGACAACACCACAATGCAAAAGAATGCATGCTTGATTGTGGCGATGACTCAAGGTTAGGATTTTGGTTTTTGACAAGATAAAACATTTTTCATTCATGGCCTGTAAAACTTTCATAATTTCACCTTTGAATATTTCGTTAGTGTTCATTAATTATTATCGAAATTCATCAAATTAAGTTTCCATTAGAGGTGCGTTAGTAACATTAGACTATGATGGAGGCAATATTGTTAAAAGCATTGGTGTGAATATATAACTATATTATGATAAAGTATGAAAAAAAAAATTGTGAAAATAAAATGTACCAAAAATTAGTGTTAAATAGATTAAAGGTAATGGGAGGTCCTACCCCTATTTATACCCCATTAAGGACCTAATTCATGGAAGCTTTCATAAAGGTTTTCCATGTGTGCACCAACCAAAGAAGCTTCAAGAAGTTTCCATGTGTACACCAACTAAATAAATTTTTTGAAAAACTTTTTATTTTAAGGAAGCTTCCATAAAGGTTTTCATATAAGCTTTCATAAAGGTTTCCATAGAAGCTTCCATTGACCAAGGAATTTTCTTGAAAAATTTTCCAAACTAATAATGAATTATGAGTTAAATAAGAGTTAACAATGATGTAAGCGATGATGTAGGCAACTATGTTGGTGCAAGCAATGATATAGGCAATATGAAGTTACAAGTGATAATGAAGATGACTATGTTGATGTAAGTGATGATATAAGAAATATGAAGCTACAAACGATGATGTAAGCGACTATGTTGGTGCAAGCGATGATATAAATAATATGAAGTTACAAGTGATGATGTAGGCGACTATGTTGATGTAAGCGATGATACAAACAATATGTTATTACAAATAATGATGTAGGTGACTATGTTGGTGCAAACGATGATATATGCAATATGTTGCTACAAGCAATGATGCATGCAATTATGTTGGTGTAAGCGATGATGCAAATGATGATGCAAATAATGAGTGATGGTGGTGTTTGCGACAAAACTTTTTTTTCACCCAAAATGACACAATTTCCTTCCATTAATGAAAATGCTCTCAATTTTTCGCTTAATCATTAAGGAAAATTTTCAACTTCCAATCATTTTAAGATGAAATTCATATTTTCATATTGATGGACTCATTAATTTTGAATCATAGTTGAATCCATACATTTAACTTGATTATTCAATTTTTTCATCAACTTTAAAATAACTAAGATAATTTTTTATAATAAAAAAAATCAATTTTGCCAATGTTTTAGGTGAAATCAGGTTAAGCCTATCATCCAACCCTCCTACATTAACCTACGTATCATTTAATTACTTAACACATTTTATTTATTATTTTCAATGTATTAATTATTTATGTAATACATGGTCAATTTCAAAATAATCTTCCATTATTGGATTTTCAATTTTTTGGTACTTTTAAAATTCATCATTAAGATTATGATTCAATGAAGTCATTGAAATTAGGGCATTTAAATCTTTATATAGGTTTGTTGTCATTATGTAAATTGTCATTGCTTGTCTTTAACATAATATCCCAAAAAAATTGATCAACCCTTCTTTCAACTCAAGTATTTCAATTAAGTTAATTTCTTTCAATCTTTTTTGACATTATATTAATTTAACCATGATAAATGATGTCATCATTTCGTTAGAACCTTTGAAAATGTTAATACATGATGAAGATCTCGTTGAAATGTCGCTCAATGTAATTGTCTCTCAACGACCGTGTGAAGAAAAATCGACCAAAAAAATGGTGTGCACCCGAATCAACTGTTCAACATGGGATTATTAATTATCTCCTAATCCTCACACCCTAACAATCTATTTAGAGTTTGTTTTTACTGGTGGATTTATGCCAACAAAGTTCAAAGAATGTTAATATGAGGATGACAATATTTATATTCATTATCGAATTTTGATTCTCAATGATGACCATCACCATTGATTCAAAGGCCTAATCAACCCGCTCCCTATGGAACATTAAACTAAATATTTAGTTCAAACCATTTGTCACATCCTGGATTTCTTATAATTGTGAATTTTTTCCATCTAAATTGTAGGTTATTTAATGTTAATTAAGTGAAAATGTTACTATTTTAAACCAATCTCAGCTATGTTTAAAAATTTGATACATGTGAAATTAGAAAAAAAATGTTCTAGAATTAATATTATAGAACCTTATAAATACATCCTTAATGCTTGAAGTTAATTTTACATGATTATTTTAATATTGAAATGTGAATTGTTAATTATGAAATTTTATATTTGCAACATGTTAATAAAACCTAATTTATTTTTTATATCATTCCGTTTTTTCCCAGCATAAAAAAATGATGACCTTGCATTCTGAAAGATTTATTAAATTTCTAAATTAATTAATCACAAATAATAACTAAATAAAAGGATTTTCTACACTTTAAAATATCCAAATATTAACTCAAATATTAATGATTCTTAATTGAAGGTTTGCAAGGATCACAATTATTAAAACTAAAAAAAATTTACCTAATTAAAATTTAATAAACTATATTTGTAAACTCACACCATATTGTGTTTTTTACGTCTTAATTTGATTTATTAGGGAATCCATTTATTTAAAGAATCCATTATAATTTATTATAGGATATTGCACCTTAAATTATTTTAATTTATTTTACATTATTCCACTTTAAACTATTTTAAATTATTTTATGTTAATCCACCGTAACTTGTTAAAAAATTTATATCTTATGTTATTTTCAAGTATTATAAATTATTTTCAACTACTTTAAGCTTTTAAAATAATAATATATTCAACACATGACATTTTGCACATAATTTTCAAAGAGGAGGGGTTTTTAGATTAAATATAAATATATTTTAACAACATGAAAAAAAAAAATCCAAAAATAATAATAAGATTAATGTTTTTGTCATGAAAGATTAGTTATGTGTCAATTTGGTGTGTAGTTGAACAAATTGTGTTTTAATCGTTTTAAGATCCATTTTGAAAAATAAAATGTTAAATTATGTTAAATTAAAATTTAAAAATCAATCTTTTATTATTATTGTTATGACATTTTTTATCAGCATCATGACACATTAATTAAGTTTTTTGGATTTATCAATTAGTTACATTTGGTTTTGAATTGGTTATTAAAAACAAAAACATTTTGATTAAATTTGTTTTCACTATTGGTGATCATGAACTACCTTTCATAAATTTTTTTTCCACCCCTTATTATTATAATAATAATGACAACCATGGTAACACACAAAAAATTGGAAAATAATGATTAAAATGAAAAAAGATTGGAATTAAAGTAAATCAAAATGAAAAACATAATGGTGGCGGATTGCATTATAAGATTATTTGACATTTATTTTTTCAACCTCTCTTTGCAACTTAATTTCAATTTTGAAAGTTTGAATTCTACCATATAATGTTTTTTGCATATTTTTTGAATTCATGTGTGAACATTTAATTCATAAGGTTGATCATAATCAAATTTGTTTGATCAAATAATTCATAATAAAAGTAAGCATAACTTGAATCATATATGATTTTATTGATTAACCAATTAAATGTGTCACATCATGGACATCACAATTCACATCATAAACATTGATAACTTTATATAACGAAAGCATAAAGTTATTTTTTTTATAATGTGAATATTTTTCATTAATCATGTTTTTTGAACCCATAAACTTCTCATTGAAGTTCGTAATGAGTTTTAAGTCATTAAAGTTTATAAAAGGTTTCAAATTACTAAAGTTCATGTAAGAGTTTTAATTTCAATCATTCGAAGCTTTTATGTTCAATGTAATTCATGTTGTGGTTAGGGTGAAAATATGGGTTATGAAATGCAAATGAAAATCAACTTTATGACAAAACAAAAGGATGCATTAATGTTACAATGCGTGTTTTTAACAAAATGAAATAAAATTTTAGCTTTTTGAACTTCTATTTTTATCTTTTGATTTTGTGTTACATTTTTTTATACTTATTTGATGTATTTGAAAAAATCTCATTTTGTGAAGGTGAAGATTTAGATCTTTACATTTATTTTAGTTTTACATTTTTGAAATGGGTTCCAAGAATTTTTGACATGTTTTGGCACCTTTTTTTTGTACATAATTATTTTTTAAATAAAATTTATAAATTTAAAGGTTTTTTCTAACTTTTGTACAATTCAAACTTTTAAGGATTTGAAGATTTAAACAAAATGACAATCATTCATAGGAAGATAGATTAGCAATGATTATTGGGAAGATTCACCCAAATATGACAATATACCAATACAAATCTCAAATAGACCAACCTAAATATTTAGCGATTTGTTTTTTTTTCCCCTTTTAACCATTTTCAACTTATTTATCTTGCATTTTTTCTTCTCATTAATTGTAAAGTTTGCACCAAATGAAAAAGAATGTTAAACAAAAATGGTGAAGAAAAAAAAATCCAAGAAATCAAGAAATGAAAATGAAAGTTTTAAAAGTTAAAGTTACACTTCTTTTTAAAAGAACACCCATTGTATGATTTGTGTTCCTTTTGTTTTTCACCAAGTTGATTTGCATTGACACACCTCCTTTTTTCTTTTCATTAATACAAAAATTTACATAAAATGACAAATAATGTTAAATAAAAATAATGAAGATAAAAAAGGAAAATGGTAGGTTGGAAAGTTTTAAGGATAATGATAGGTTGCAAGCTATAGTGCTTCCTTTACCCCTTCAACTTGAAAAAAGAAAATAACCCTTCCAACATAAAAAATGAAAAAGAAAAAAAAAACAAATAGGTGCATATGTGATTGGTGGAAGCCCTTCACGCCACTCACTTCACCCTTTCAACTTGAAAAACCACAAAGAAGTAGGTGACTGATTGAATCTTCACTTTGGCTCCTTCACCCTTCAGCTTGAAAAAAAAGAAAAAAAGCTTTCCTACTTCAAAAACAAAAAAAATTGATAAACAAATAAGTGGGCAAATGATTAATGGAAGCCCCACCATCTCATCTTCTTCGCCCTTTGAATTTGAAAATGGAGAAAAAAAGAAAAAAAAGGTGGATAAGTGATTAATAGAAGCTTTCCCACGCAATTTCCCCTCACTTTTCAATAATCCACCCTATGTAAAGAAAAACAGCCCCCCCAAAAAAAAAATTTTAATATCAACTATGCATTAAAAGAAACAAATTAAAAAAATCAAACTTGCCAAAACAAACTAGCTTTGGGTTTCTTTTGTTTTTTATCCTTGCATGCTTATGAAACATTAGTTGACTTAGTTAATATGCAAAATCTTATTTGTTAAACTTTTCTTTCCAAGCGATGTCTCTAGTTTTTAATGATCTTACAAAGCCAATAATTAATAATTAATAAATTTTATGAATAGATTCAAATTAAATTTCAAATAAAAAATAACACAAACAAAAGTTGAATCATGCACAAACATCTAATCCCATGCAAATTAAAAAAAATTAAAATGTACTGATCAAAATTTCACAAACCAATTTATATGACATTCAAACTACCAAACACAGTTCCAATTTATAACAATAAACCAATATCATTTCCATTCATCTAATACCATCTTAAAAATCAAATATATTTTATATAAAAAAAAGCCTCTTGTGAGAACTCTTGTGAGAGTAGTATTAGTTCATCTATTCCCCATTTTACACCATCATGGTTGTGTTAGCTAGTGGTGCAAGAGATGAAATGAATTAATCTCCAAGTGTGTATGAAAATTCAAAGTTTCCTTGCTTCATCCCAAATGAATTCCCCATGTGTTTTAATTTAAGTCCATGACTAAATCAAGCACTTTTTTTTTATCACTTTGGGCCTTTAAATTATCATGCTTCTTGTTAGGCCAAGTTTTTGAAAGGTCCAAGATAGGATGTCAACTTAACAAACATTTTCAAATCTAAACATCCTAATTATTCAAAATTCAAATCGGTGCAATGTTTTTGTTTGAAAATTAGTTAAGTTTTGTCATAAAAAAAAAAAACCTAAATAACACCACATATGCCAAAAAATGGAGAAAAATAAAAAGATAGGAAAGTTGACAAGGAATGACAAAATGACAATAGAAAATAATAGGGGTGTTGAAAAAGCATGTTGAAAACACCAAAGGTGTTAAGTTGAACATGAAATTTTTCTTTTTTCAAACAATAGAAAACATCAAAACATTGAAAATTGAAGGCATTAAATATAATGTTGGAGGACATTGAAAAATACATGGGGGATGTTGTGGGATTTAAGGTTGAAAATATTTTATATTTATATTTTTTATAAACCAAGGATCATTGGGAAGCATAGGGAGGACATTAGGGGACATTGGAAAGGCCGCCAAAATTATATTTTTAAGACAATGAAAAATATCAAAAGGATATCATGGGTGTTAAAAACAATTAGTATTTTAGGGGTGTTCTAGTAAGTGAAAATGGAATTTCATATTTTAAAATTAATGAAAATAAAAATAATTTCATGGGCGATCTATATGATCATAGATTACAAAATTTTGGTAGCCAATTATTTCTTAAATAATTTATTTAAATAAAATTTAAATCTATTAATATTTTGACCTCGTGTTAATTAATTATCACTGGTAGTGAGAAGCAATGTGAAGCCCAAGTAATTTTTAAACCAAAAAAATATAGATAGGAAAAACATTGAGGATAATAGATCTTTTCTTTTTTGTGGATGTCTCCTCAAAACAAAGCTTCCCAAATCCAATTAGTTACAGCAGCAGAAACGAGGATAGTAAGCTTACCTGCTCAGTTTTTTTTGGGGTGGGGAGAGTAGGACTCTCATTTCTTCATCACCATGACTTTGACACTTGGGTTCTCCAAAAGATGGTGCAATGCTCTGCTAAGAACAGATTCAATCAAGTTAGATCCACTTGGAAAACAAACCCATAAACAGCCTTTTCTGAGTTCATAATCCTCATCCACACTAATATATATCAGGCATAGCAGCAAACAGACGGATTGGAGTAAGCTTGAATTGAAGCAAACTTGCTCAATTCAGCTTTCTACCTTGAGGCCTGTTTAAAAATGGTGGGACTGGAATACAAGATGAAAGTGCCAGAGGCACACAGAGGAGCACACAACCTGTCTACTTGATATCACAATCTGCCTATCTGCCTACAGAGATGTTTTGTTTGTGTCCAAGGTGAGAGAGAGATCTATGGCAGAAATCTTGATATCACAGACAGAGATGTTTTGTTTGGGCCCAAGGTGTGTGAGAGAGAGATCTATGGCAGAAATCTTGATATCACAGACAGAGATGTTTTGTTTGTGCCCAAGGTGTGTGTGAGAGAGAGATCTATGGCAGAAATCTTGATCTGAATTAGATGAAAGGGTGCAGCAGAACTAGGCACATAAGATGGGGAAAGAAAAACCATTAGGCATACATACATGGAGAAAACAGTGATGTGAATCCCAGGTGTGTTTGGTTTGACCCTAAAACTAGAGCAAAGGTAGTGGCACTTACTAGTGATTGAGTTGTTGTTGGAGTCTGACTGCTGGTGTTCACAAATGTCCTACGAAGTAAATGAGTCCATGAGCTGATCCTGCACATCAGCCAGTACTCTTGTTGATTTTCCACTCTTATGGTTTCTTCCTTACTTGGTGAGAAAAAACTAACTGAAAATGTGCTGCTTTCACTTGCTATTGTTGATTCATATTGTATGCCATGCCACAAACTGTTGGCAATCCAGTCTGCTGGTAAGAGCAGAAATCAAACATGAATATCCCTCAAGAGCAGAAATCAGACATGATCAAAGAAGCTTTTCACGTGTGCAAGCGGAGCCTGAAAACCTCTCAAAGGGACCACCACAATAATGTTGATCGGAATGAGAATCCAAAACAACAAAAGATCCGACGCGGCCGGTGGCAGGTTCTAGAAAGTAGGCTAGCAATCGATCAGTTTGTCGCTCTCCCTCCGCTCACTGGGCCCAACACCACGGAATCTGCGAAAACGATGATGAGACGCCGGGCTGGACGTCCCCAGTCACGACACTCGTTATCTCTTTCTGCAGATCATGCCATTGAACGTGGCGTCGTGCAATTTGTGGCTTCAAACCTCAAGCACGCCCTTGCTTTTGTCAGAGCTCCAGGCAATCCTGCTAGCCTACCATGCTATGCTATCAAAGTTACCGCTTCTTCATTGGGAAACTACACTCTGAAAGTGCTCGGGAACAACAACAGTGATATCCACGGTCTGACGGAGGGACGGTGCTGGAAAATAAAGCAGCACAAGCGCAAATGACACGGGAATGGAGAAGAAAGAGCGCATCATACTAGTGGGAATAGAAACTAGAAACGCACTTCAGCAGCAGCAGCAGCAGCGCCGTGACAGGCATTTCATGGAATTGAAGACAAAGCAAGCTGCATTGTGAACAGACTTCAGACAGACAGACAGACAGATAGCAGATCCTTTTGCATATAGATTTGTTCTTTAAGACGTTCCTGCGGTTGGTTTTGCTCTCTCCAGGGGCTTGCTTTGCACAAGGTGGTGTTGTCATGGCTGTCTGTTCACCAACTTCTGCTTCCATGCTAACAAGATCATCATCCTTCACTTCTGTACAATGGTCTCAGATTGCTTCCAGGTGTGCGTGGGCCTCCTCCTCCTCCTCCTCCTCCTCTGTCAATCTCTCATGCTTCAGAAACTGTGTACATTCCAAAGGCTGTTTGTACTGCCACTTTGCAGCAGCATTCAAAGTCTGTATGGAAGTTCTAGCAGCTATTTCTATAGTTGCAGACAGAAAGAAAGAACTAACTTGGGAATTCAGTTTTGCTGCTGGTAATGAAGAAGAACTTCAGGTCTGAAGATTAATGTGCAGTCATTTTCTGCAATAGAAAATAAGATAGAATCAAACTTATTCTGGTTACATTCAGAGAGTGCATCAATTGGCCAACAAATGTTGTCTAAGCTTATCACAGGAGATTTTATTCTCCATGAACAACTGTGGAGGAATGAAGAGTCTGTGCTGGGTTTGATGCTGTTTCTATTCTAACCTTATGTTATGCCATACAACTTTGTCCTCTCTTTGTGTCGTTTTGTCTTCCGTTTGCTGTTGTTATGTAAAGGACCCATTCAGCTCATGAGATGGAGGTCAACAACCTGCATTTGATTTTGGCAGATGTGAGCCATGCACCATTAGAAATGTGGAGGTGCGAGTTAGGTGCTCGGTGCAGTCTGCTGTAGTGACATCTATGGCTGCTATGCTGCTCACTGCTTCATCCAGCCAGGTGAACTGCTTGAACTGCTGTGTTATGCACCACAGGTGGGGCTGTTTTACAGTGACAAGCATCGACCACCTGTTTGAGTATTGGAAGCACACATTAGTTTCCAGGAGAATGTCTTTTGGTGTGGTCTCTCTATTATGTGATTGCAAAATTGGGTTTGATGTAGATTCTGCAATCTTGAAGTGGGTCAATCTGCAAAAATCAGCTGCTGAAACTCAAGCTATCATATCCATCATTTGATGATGAAGTGGTGGTGCAAAGTTGCTTTCTGTTCCTCCATCTTTACCATCTTCTTACTTGAAGGCATGAAGAAATAAGGATGCTGAGTTGTTGGGTATGGGCTGATGATGAAGATTAATGATGAAAAGCAACTGATTAAAGAAAGAGTCATGGTGATAATGTGCCACAGGTGGTGCTTGCAGAGCTGCATTCAAGGACTGGAAATATGTGCCAGATTGCAGCTTTGCCAGATACGAGCACAGTTCTCCAACTGGATACAGAATCTGGTAATGAGGAAGGTGGACCAGCAGCTATGACAGCAGGCATGACAATGAGGAACTTCAATCCAGCACGCTATGCTGGCCGGTGGTTTGAAGTTGCCTCCTTGAAGCTTGGATTTGCTGGGCAAGGTCAAGAAGATTGCCATTGCACACAGGTATCATGAAGTGACTAATCTATGCATATAGTCCCATCAGCAACAGAATTCATTTGGCAATCATCCTCACTTTGATTTGTTTTTCCCTCTCTTGCAGGGTGTCTACACATTTGATGAAAAAAATCAGGCAATTCAGGTGAGTTTTTTTTTCCTTCTCGACGACTGACATCTTTTAAGGATGTACCACTCATCTGAATGCTGCCTTCACATGAACACAAGGCTACAGATTGTTCTGTAACCCACACCCACACATGAATCAGAATTTTGTGGATTATCATTGCCCAACTCAGATACAAATTAATGTCAGAAGATATACAGATTATAGATGCATAAGGAGATAGCACGGATGGTGAAATTTGAAATCTGGTTTGAAGTCCCAGGCTTCAAGCTGACTGGCATGAAATTGGAACAGGTGGAAACATTTTGCGTGCATGGGAGCCCCACAGGTTACATCACTGGCATTCGTGGCAGAGTCCAATGTGTCACAGATGCAGAGCTTTCTAAGCTGAAGATCAGTGAATTTGAAAGGATGCAAATGATACGACAAAAGTGCTTCTTGCGCTTTCCCAACCTCCCTTTCATCCCTCGCCAACCTTACAATGTCATAGCAACTGACTATGACAATTACGCCCTTGTATCAGGGGCCAAGGATGCCAGTTTTATTCAGGTACACACTCTTGGTGGCACTGCTTTTTCCTCAATAACTGTTTCCCTTTCAATTTAAAATATTTCCACAGCAGCTCTTTTGCTTGCCGCAAGCTTCAAGATGTGGCTAAGGCTACACTAGTTAGAAGTACACAACAAACCTCAGTTCTACAAGTACCAGAACAGATCATGTGGAGATCCACTAGGAAGATACTAGGTACAGGGAAGAAGTTCAGTGCAATTATAATCCTTCCTATGAGTGTCTCTCACTGTTGGATGTGTTAACCTTGAGGGTGCCAACAGACAGCACAGAGCTCTCTGTATATATATCTGCATCCAAACCTTTGGGGGATGGGTGTGTGTGTCAGATCTATTCTCGGACACCAAATCCAGGGCGTGAGTTCATTGACACACAGAAGAAACTCTTGGGTACTTTGGGTTATGATGAAGAGGACATAAAGGACACTCCTCAGGACTGTGAGGAAACATCAATGAATGACTTGCAGAGCATGATGGCCAATCCTGGACTCGAGAATGCCATGTCCAACAGATTCTCTTCCCTTGGCCTTTCAAAGGGAGTTCAGTTGAACCCATTTACAAGTAGCCTGGAGACTTTAAGGAAGTTGATTGAGCTCTATGTGCCAAAGTTCAATTAGTCCCAAGAGAAAAAATTCAAGTTGGGGCAGGTGCATGTAGACAATGGCTCAAGATGTGGAGTCAACAAAATGCAAGATCTGATAGGGTCCTCAGATATGTGAAACCAATCAAATTCAGACACTAAAACTAATTGAATATAGTAATTTCCTAGTCATGGCGTCATCCAAGCACAGAATCCCAAAAAAAGATATAAACAAACATATATGTAAGTGTCAAGAATCTGCTGGTTGCTTTTGAAAGAATAGCCATAGGTTGAAAGCAATTCTTCTCCTTTGTGCAATATATAAGTAGAAGCAATTACCTCTCAGATTAAGCATTTTGAGGGGAAATAGGGTCAATAACAAGGCCCGATTTCCCCTCACAAGTAGGGCCAATAAAGTTCCTCACAAATGTGAATGAATTTTGATAGGGTGAATATGAAAAACCAGTGGCCTCAAAAAGTTCTTTTGTGGTGCTTTCAGTCCTCTTCATGAATGAACCTTGGTTGTCATCATCTATGAGGCAGGGAATGGTTTATTACCAAGGTGAAGGAACAAATATGCTGACTTAAGTCTAAACATTTTGTATTTCTACAAATGGTTCCCAAAATGACAAGCTAGGAACTTAACTTCTGTCCGAACAAGCATCTCATTGAGTAGTGGCTCTGCCCCTTCTGGCAAAGTTCAAACTGGCAACAATTAAAATAGGAAATGTTCCATGAAGGCCCCAAAAAATGAACTCACAGTTCTCAGTAATACCTTTGCAAACATTCCTCAAAATGTGGTACCAAATGAAAATGCACAACATCCCATAGTCTCCTCCTGACAGGCAAAACCAACAAATTCATCAACAGTATACCATGTAGGTGTAGGTGGTTTGCACCTGTGTCAAAATCCGAATCTGAACAGTTGATCATGTGTTTGAAAGATTCTGATGAATCAAATTCCATCACATGACATGAAAAGAGTACTCAAATCAGATAATCATGCATTTCTGAGATTCTCGTGAATCAAAAATCACCATGGGAACAATATAAAGAGTACTCAATTGTAATGCCATGGCAGCTAGTGCTGCAAGAAAGTCTAAAATACTTATGTTTGCTCAGTAAACAATGGTGACAAAAACATATCGCTTGATGTCTACAGTAGCAACACTATTGGTGTTTCAAAACGGTGATGAACCAACCTTAAGGTGTGATGTCCAAAACAGAAGCAGGTCAGTAACAGAGCTTGGTGGAAACCTGCCAAGAAAGGCATCCATTGGACCAGGAATCCAATAGCTACTGAAGAAGAGGGAGACTTATCACTGAATCAATCTAGTGATCCTCTTGTTCAACAAGCCTGTGAAGAATCCTCTGCATAAGCCAAGAAACTTTTGTAAGATGCTGCAGCATGGCAAAGCTCAAGTTCAACTGGCTTGCAGAGAATTTCCTGCTTACACACCCATGAACTGGAGCCTATGAGGACCCATGTAACAACATCTGGGACCTAGTTGGCGATGATCCCATTTGCAAAATTTAGCAATACAGGCTTCTAGTGAAACGCAGCTGTTGTTCAAAAGCAATACAACTGAGTGTGCTCATAAAAAATGGGCAAAAAGCCCAGAATTTGACCAGCTTTATGGATAAGCAGCATAACCATGGACAGATAAGCACATAAATACTCAGAAATTGACCAGCTTTTTACCTACTTTTGATGAGAAAAGCCCAGAATTTTCAACAAGAAGTGAAAACATCAAGACTTCCAACTGCAACACATATGTTTGTTCACGGAGTCTTCCTCAACAGTCCCTAGTTCTTCCATGATGCCACTACTCATTACAACTTGAGGCTGTAATGCTCAGAGAGTGGTTTCTTGTGATGTTACTGAAAAGCCAGTTTGTGCTACTTCTGTCTTCCTGCAAATGTAAAGCCAAAAGTTCTCAAGAACTGCAACATGCTGGTCCCAGGAAACATACATATCCAGTCAGAGCCTTTCAGGATGCAGTGTCATCTTCCACTTATTTGTACTGAAGCTGCAGGACAATATCAAATGCTGTGCTGCAGGCATGATGCAATTGAAATCCTGATGATTTGCAAAATTTGGTCAAAGGTAAAGGAAGCTGACCTGCATCACTCCACCTGTGCCAGGCAGGTCCTATCATCCTATCAAAGAAACAAATCAAGAAGCTTCAAAAGTCAAGATGCAGTAGGGATGGCCCATATGAACTTCTTTGACACAAAATTTTCACTAATTAGAGTATTGATGCAACAAGCAGGGCCCAGAAAAACATGAAGAATTGTGGCTACTCTTGAACAGATAATAGAGGCAGTAACAGGTCATCCAATTTTTGCAAAATTTGTGTGCTGGAAAGGATTTCATCAACTTGGACTGACACTGTTTTTATCATGACATCCAGAATTCAGGAGGAGGGTGATTCCCAATAATCTCTGCTGGATTGACCTCCAGCTCCATATGTGTCATCACTCTAATTCCCTTGATTTTTGGTGTGATTGATAGACTCTAATCATAATAATATGTGAACTTATCCAATGTGTAATGACTATATTCATAATATGTGAACTTAGCCAATGTGTCTAAAGTCAGAATCAAGCTAGTTGAGTCCATTGGACAGTCGATGTTTAAAGAGAGTAGGATGAATGGCAACAAGTAATGGAATATGGTAGAAATGCTGCAAACCTTGAGTTGATGCAATGATAGGTCAGTTTCCTGCTGCATTGATTGTTGCTTTTCAAGGCCTGCATACACATGCAGGAGGTCCACCCCACAAGGAGGTAGATGAGGCAACAGGAGAGACACTGGGAAGGCTGAATTTCAATCCTCAACAAGCATACACTTGAGGAGAATAACAATCAAATCAATAAGTGGACATGCTTATCCACCACCTTTCCCATTTACTCATCTTAATTTTGTAGGAAATCCTGCGGACATTTAACCAGCAGCAGAAAAATGACCATAATCAGACACACTTCTACTGTCCCAGCACACAACTGATTTGTGCATGAAAATCATAAAAACCTACTCAGGAGTTCTATTGGTAGACTGAAAAAGAAGACAGTAATGAGAACATTCAGTAGAGATCCTGTTTAGCTTCAACAGGCTAGTGCCCTGCTAGATGCATGATATCTATCACATAAGGCACATAATGCATGGATCTAACAAACAGTACTGTGCTGTCTCAAACAGTCATCAAGCAGAAATCAGGTGCAAACCTACAATTAAGATGCCAAGCTATGGTGTGAAGATTTGTCTCACCTTCTTCATACGAATGGTCTAGGAGTGCTGTGTACTTTATGTTGAGAATGCACACCCAGCACCACAAGGCCACAAAAAAAAAAACCCTCCTTCAGCTACCCATCAAAATAAATAGTACTAACTGTGACACCACAGACAGGTACTTTGTGAATGTGAAGAGGTCACCAGGGTAAGAAGACTGAAAAGGAATAGGCTTCAGTACACTTGGGAAATGGGTGCAAATGGAAATACAGAAGAAAGGTATGACATGACAGAGAATATGATGAGGACAGTGGAGGCTCACTCAAACAAGGAGACAAATCCAAACCAGAAACATTCACATACGCATTGCAAAAAACTAAGGTGTTTGCTAAATCCATTTTCCAAGGGGGAAAGTACTATTTATTGCTTGAGTGTTAGCTAAACAGGCTCTATCTTGCATGGAAGACAGTATTGCTTCATATTCAGCCTGTATCAGTGCTATCTGCTAGTAGAGAAGAGCATGTGACTGACCAGGCATGCATGAAAAGAACCCTCATCCAAAGCCTTTGTCCAGAACCTGGCAACTACAAATGAACTCACCCCTCTTTAGAACAACCTACCTTCTCAGATGTGCAGCCTCAATTGCTGCATGCATGGCTATGTTGTCAAGGATTGGAGACCTGCATCTGCAGATTGTCCAAGCAAGAGGTTGATCATTGTCAAGTTCCCTGGACCTAGTAGACTGGAATCATGTAACATAGTCATTCAATGAGGTTTCTAAAGTGCTTCTTCCAGTTCTAAGAAAAAAATTATGCTGCTGACAAGTGAATTACATAGGGCTGTCACCTGCTGCACATTATCTTTAAACAGCTGCTGTTTACATACAACACATACATTCCAAATTCATGAATCAGGTGTAGAGTCCTAAAACCTGTATCTGTTTCATGAAAGGCCCTTGAACCAAATTCTTTTCTATGCCATGTGAATAACTAAAGTGCCCAAGCAAGAAAATCAGCATACCATATCAATCAAGTAACTAGCTCTGCAGCTCTTAGAACTGTCACTTCCACATCACACCAAAGCAACCTCTTCTTACCAACATGGAAACAACAGCATTTAACAACGTTAGAGAGGAATTCCCCTCCTCAATTGACACATAATGTTACTTTACAATGAAGTGACAGCAGTTAGCATTGAATTTTGAGTCCAACTTTCTGCACCTTTCTTACTAGCTAGTCTGCTGAGATGGGAATTCTGCTTCCCAGAACTTGGCTTAGCTTAGTTTCAACTAATACTGAATTTACTTACATTATACACAAAACAAAGATGGCTATCTGTGAAGATATGTTAATTAGGAAAAGATGGGAGTAAACACTGGTGTTGGGGGGGGGGGGGGGGGGGGCGTTACCCCTAAACGCACCCCTCAAACCCAAACAATC
>Ga0116231_10009495_pt1 | contig 16380 bp, 15 predicted proteins | sample S1TSphgellanicum_2_FD_89695 | JGI IMG/M metagenome (GOLD analysis project Ga0116231, IMG submission 89695) | Host-associated microbial communities from peat moss isolated from Minnesota, USA - S1T2_Fd - Sphagnum magellanicum MG | ecosystem: Host-associated > Plants > Peat moss > Unclassified...
AATTACTAATTTTCAAACTTGAAGTATTAATTTTGAAAATCTAAAATAATAATTTGGATCTAAATTTCAGGTTCGAATTAAATGATTATTTAAAATATAAATGAAAATTTTTCATAGCTGAAATATAAATGTTCATATTCACATTAAAATATTCAAAATTAAACAGAATATTCAAAATATTAAATTTTTATGATCAATTAATTTTCTGAATTGAAATATTAATTTAGAATTCAAAATCAATTTTTAGATCAAATCAATCTTTTTGAATTGAAAATATCATATTCAAATCAAAATTTTCAAATTCAAATAATGTTTTAAACAATTGAAATTTTCAGATTCAAATATCAAGTTTCAAACTTTAATAAAATTTTTAAAAAGTTAAAATAACAATTTTTCATAATTGAAATATCAATTTTCAGATTTGAATAAAAAACTTCAAAGTTCAAATATTAATTTTGCAATTCATTATATGAACAATATACATATGTATGCATATTATATATATATATATATATAATTTTAATACATACATTAAAATATACCCCTATGTCATTATAGAATACCTTTAGGATGCAAGTTATTTAGTGATAATTACGACTAATGGGACATATCAACCTATTAATGGATGAAATTTGTAATAGTTGCATCATAGTTATGAAAATGACCAAAATAGTTGAAAGTTGGTCTTGTAGTTGCAAATATTCTCAAATCTAGTCGCAAACGACTTCAAGTCGCATGTAGTCGTAAATTGAATGGTTACATTTTGGCTGATTTCTACTAGTGTGTTCCATCATGTTGACGCAAATGGAAAGAAAGTTGACCTAATGGACAACTCACTAGAATTCCATCGTAATAAGGTTGGCAGCACCTAACCGAAAGGCGGCTACATGTTATTTGGGACTAATCATAAAGGTTTGTCTATAATAATGGTTTCCACTATTTGAAGAAGAGGTATCTGTTGATTTTGCAAAGCCATAACCAGTTCAGGATGAAGGCAAGAAGAAGATTATTAAATAACACTCTATATAACCTTATCTTGAAATTGTCACCAAGGAGCAATTTATTAATGAGTGCCGATCTATGTGTTCAACTAACATTTCACCATAAACAATTCGTCACATTGATTGAAAGTACGAATTGAACCATTAACACCTTGGGACTGTTAAATCCAAAACCAACCTAACGCACTCCCAACTCATTAAAGGATTCAAATGTGAGTCCAAATAGAAGACAGTGGAAGAGGGAGGAGTCGGGGCATGTTCCTTAGCTCACAACATTTTGAGGGGTAGAGGGGCGTGTTGGAGCTCCGGGATGGGACTAGGAAAAGTTGACAAGCTTCACTCACTCAGACGGGCCTGCACACAACCCACACAAAGTGGTTAGTGCATAATTGGAGCACTTTTGGTGCTAGGACAAGCCACAGGCAACATGGACACACTAGATTCACCACGGCCCGGACTTGGGGGAAACCACCACCTTCCCCCTTATAGTATACTTTGTGGATGACCACAAAGCCTACATCCAAATGGTTTTTCTCTCTCGGGACTCCTGAGTGGGAGTCCCGAAATCGCGCCGGTTAAGACTCCCATGACTTTGGAACCCCATAACTTTGCGAGCAAACCTCGGATCGAAATGTGGTCTAAGCAAAGTTGTAACTATTGTCTAGAGCTTTCCAACGATATGTTGCACGCCCTCTACAGCCAAGTAAATAGGGTTGATTTTTGACTTTTTCTAGTCGAGAGTCAAACTGACAGTTTGACTCTTGGCCTTTCTTTTGGCAATAACTTGTGATTTAGATGTCCAAATGAGCAATGCAAGCCCATTTTAGACATATATGTTCCACGAGCTTTTCAAGGATATAAAGAATGCCACAAGCCATTGAGTTTGGCCCCCGAAATCGTTTTCTGAAGTTTCGGGAGTCCACCTAAACTCCATCTCCCAAAGTGAAAGTTGCCTTGGGAATGTGAAGGTTCACTCCCTCATACTCCCTCACACTTTTTTACACTCCTGGGAGTATGTGATGTGATTCCCGGGCTTCGTCTTGGCACGCACCCTTGCGACCTTTTTGCTTTGACTCTCGGGCTTCCTTTTGGCCCGCAACATTATAACCCCTTTGCCTTGGTTGCAAGCCCAGAGCTAGGGTTGCGACACAACCAGTTCTCCACTAAAGAAGAAGCCACGCACCCATCAATGTGTCTTGATTATGGAAGGAAGAAACAAGGAGATGGAGATTGATGTTACCACACAACAAGATGATGAGTCCATACAAATTGAGAATGACCAACCCATGGAAGACAAAAACAAACATGATTTTGAACTAATAACCAAAAACCTTAACATGTTCAAGAAATTTTTGTTCATGTAGAACAAGTTAGCAACTAATTACCAACAAAAACTGAACCAGTTGAACTAATTCCATCTAAACTTGTTTAACCAATTTTACCTAAACCTATTTACATCTTTCCTGAAACATTTTCGACTTATGATTAGCACAAAAGTTTTGAACATTTTACATTTTTCTTTGAACAAGTCATTATAGTTGTTCAGAGGTGGCCTCATATAGTAGACATCTTAGTTAATTTGAAGGCTAAGTACAATGATGTTGATAACCTATTAAAAGAATCTAATACTCAATTACAAGCCTGTTACTTTAAAATGGTTAACAATAAGCAAACTTTGTTAAATAGAAACAAGGAACTAGGTGTTACAAATGCCTAGATTCTTAAATTGTAAATCAACAATAAACACATGTTTGCCAAAGGTGTTGAAACTAAAAAGGTAATCAAGAAGGCTAAAGCTTGTAGCAAAAGTACAATGAGCTGAATTAGACCCATTTAAAAATTCATAATGACTTCAGATTTTTATAGGTTGACCATGATTAATTGGTAAGGGATTATGGCAAGATGGAGGCGATTAGTGTCCAACAAAAATGAACATTCGCAAAATTGGAAAGCACTTGTTTACAATAGAAGGAGTAGTTAATGGAACTCAATATAAACATGGAGAATTGTACCCATGAGCTTAGGGTATAGGTTCAAGGATTGAAAGGCGAATTGGAACATTTTGCCAAACATTTGGGAAACATTCTTCAACCACTTATGTGGGTAACCGGTTGAAGGAATTTGAAAAGTTATTTATGGACAATGCCTTGTTCAAAGTACAAAACCAAGTTTTGGCACACAAGAATCCAAAATGGAAGTAGTGGTGGTAGATTGTCTAAAAGATTACAAAAGGGCAAATTTAGGAGAGTCTAAAGGTTGCCCGTGCCAATGAACAAACCTACCTGAATGAACTAATTGCATACTAGTTGTTTTCAACAATTACAAGTATGACTGTATCAACAACAAGATAATTAAGGTTCTTATAGAGACAACGATTGCAATTGTAAGTTCATAAGATGAATTGGTTAGCAATAGTAGGGAGAGAATTGAAATGATTAAAGGAAGAGTAAATCCTATCACTATTTCTTATGTTGCGTCCTTACCCACCGAACCTGTGGAAATACATGTTGTAGATGTTAATACTCAGGTAGAAGAATTAGAGGAACCTTTTACTCATAAGTTTATTCCATTAGCAATTCCACATATTAAAGTAGGAGTAGCAGTTACTCTGATTGACATTATCATTCATACTTTTGAAGTTTTTAAAACTCCAAATACCATACTTACAGATACATTTGTTATTGAAAGGCCAAGGTTTGATTTTGTTTCTCTAGCTGAACTTGTTGAGACAACAAGTGAACAACATGTTGATGACATAATTATAAGAGTTGAACATGTAGCAATTGGGGATTAATTTCGAGGAAGAAATTTAGTTTTCAAAGGGGGGTAATGTTAACCCAAATTTTTAGTTATGTACATATAGTAACCAGTTGTGCCAACTGGTAACTAGTGAGGCAAAAGTTACTTTATACTAGTTAGTTGAATTGGTAACAAGTTTCTTTAAGTGACCATTCTATTGATGATTAACCAATAATAGGTGTTAAGGTAACCGATGTAATTTGTTAACCGATACTCGGTTGGTCAACAGGATAGGTGGTTTTTGAATTTGTGGCCAATAGCTACTATGGTTTGAATTTAAGTTTTTGACTATTGTACCAGTTAGTAATTGTTTTAAAAAATATTATGTTGGGTACAAATAGGAGGACTTTGAGGATGATGAAGATTTGGATTTTTGATTTCACTTATTTTGTAATTCTTGAAGAGTTTCTAATCAACCTACTTCTAATTTTTTTTTGAAGTTTTTCCTTTTTGGATTTGATATGTAAGAATGGTTGTAGTTTTTGGTGAATAAGCCAAAAAATAATGTTGTTCTTGGGTTTTCATATTTCAGATTTGGAAAACAACCATACTTGTTAATCATTTTTAGTAAACCAGAATTAGAAAAATAAAAAGAAAGAAAATCTAAAGTCAAAGGGAAGTAAAAAATACCCTTAACATTCATCATCAAGGAAGGATGTTGCAAGAGCCCTTGGTGTTCATCATAGAAACATTCTTATAACTCTTTCAAGGTGCACAATTATAAATGATAGTGGTTTTGCACCTTGGTCCTTGTTTATAGGGAGGAAAGGGACTAATAGGTTGCTTCACATTTATTGAAAGAAGTAATCATTGATTGGTGGACTTTTGAGACCCATGTCAATCCCAACAAGAATGATGTGACGTTCAAAAGATTGGAGGCTATTGTATATGATGAAAAACCTACGCACTTCTTAATGGAAACTTAGGTATGGATCTTCAAACATTTGTTTTGTTTTCATTTGTAAGTCTAGGAGTTATCATTGTAATATTGAATTGAACCTTGGAATTATACTTCTAGTGTCGTTTTACTTCTAATGTTGTAGAATGTTCCCCAATTAAAACTATTTTCCATACCATGAAATCTTTCATGGATTGCTTTAAAAACAATGACCCTAGAACTACATGCATTGCTTTAAGGAATCTAAAGTCCACATGCCCAAATGTCCAATATGTTCATGCATAATGTCCACACCTTTTGCATAAATAAGATTAGAGTCCATATTGAGTTAATATAATGTAGTAGTAATCCATTTCATTTACACAAAAGGTGCCCAACAGTCAATTCAATTTCAATAGCAAGTCCACATAATGCATAAATAGACAATGGTTTTATTGGTGAGTCCTTCAATGTAGGATGCATGTATTACAATAGTCCTTCCTTGGACTAGAAATCTACATTTGCTTCCATATGTATTATTTTGTAGTCCATCCTCCTTCCTTCAATCTAGTCTTCCAATTCATCATTGCACATAAAGGTACTAATAATGTCCATTTGGTTCCATATGTTTTCTTTTCTAGTCCATCTTGCTTTTTCAAATTGTAGAAACTAGTGTTCTAGTCCATCATTGTGCACAAACCTTATTAATAATGTCCATTTGGTTCCATATGTACTTATTTGTAGTCCATCTTGCCTTTTCAAGTTATAGAAACTAGTCCCTAGATCAATACTACCATTCTATTCTTTTCATTGTCGTAGAGTGCACATGAATCCCTAATGTGTCACATAATGCACAAGAGTTCGTAGAATGTTTAAGTCATTCTCAATTTTCATTGTTGTAGAGTCATTCAAAATCATCCACTATAATTGCAGAGTCATTCACTGTTGTAGAGACGAATGAAAAGTCAATCCATACAACTTGAAATTGAAATTGTGAATTGAAAAAGGAGTTCAAGTTTCTACCCACATGTTGTTTGGGGTTTTACACTTGTTGAATTTAAGCTTTCCTATACCAAAATTCTAGGTTCAAGGTAGAGTTGAAACAAATTTTTGTGTTGTTTCATTCTCACATGTATGTGGTACTTCTTGAAATTTCAGGTCATATTGATAAATTGTAAGCATGATCTAGGACTTGTAGATAGGGACATACTCGTTTTCAAGTTGAATCTTTCAACAACTAATTTAATGTGGATTTTTTTGTGAGAAATTTTGTTGTTGGAAGTTGAGAATGGTAAAGGATGTTAGATTGCTTAATTAGCTTTCAGCTATTTTATTTGGAAAATCAAATGTCTTGTATAGAATGCATGAAATGTTTGAAGTTATATCTATGTTTTTTGGGATTCTACAAGCTAAAATCAAGATCAAGTAAATGCTAGATATATATGGTTCCACCCATTATGATAGCTTATTGTAAATGATAAATACCAAGACTATAGGTTCTATCCCACATATAGCTCTTGATCAAAGATTTTGTGAGTTGTTTTTCTTTTTACAAAAATGCTTGAAAAACCATGTCATTATTTTATAGTTGCAAAATTTGGGTTACGTTTCACCAAATTTGTCATTGTTTTATAGTTGCAAACATTGAGTTATAGTTCACAAAATTTGTCATTATAGTTGCAAAAATTGGGTTATAATTCACACAATTCATGGTTATTAATTTGACTTTGTTAAATGAACTATTGTTTATATTATTTTCTTCATGTTTTCAATTTTGGTTCACTTAAGTTATCATAAAGATCTTACAAATATGTATAAATCTTTGGTTTCCATTTTGACATATGTTTTTCATATGTCCACTAGCATCATTGTCCATCTTGTTTCAATGGATTTCACTTATTAAATATATGTCGATTGTTCATGTGCATGCAATTTGAATTTTTTTTAAAGGTTTAAAGCGGCTAGTGTTGGAGCTTGCATGGGGCAACGGAGATGAACTAAGATTGGGATTGAACAGCATGCAAGGACACGACAATTTTGAGTGGGTTTGTAGTCACCATGAACATAAGGTGTGTGCACCTTGTAAAGTTTCTTACAAAGGCATCACATGCTTATGGGAGTCTATTGTTTGTCCCAAAGGTGATTTTGATGAATGGTATAAGAAATAATGTTTTTATGGAAATTGTTCAACTTGTGGTGTAAGAAAGTTATCTGGTTGTTCAGAGGAGCTAATAGCATAGATGAACGTCAAGTACAATGGAGATGTTATGCTCTTGAAGAAACCATATCCAAAAATGGGAAACTTCTAAAGAAGTTAACCCTAATCTACAAGAACACTTCTTTAAATGAATTCATTAAGTACCTTAAGCCTAAACTTCAACATTTTGTGAGACACAGTTTTGCGGTTAGATGGCAAGATAAGCATTTTAAAACATGTGTCAAATCTTTGCCAACAAATTGCATATTATTTCAAGCTACATTGGAAGTACATATCAAACCAAGGACTTATACCAAATTGGCATTATGTTTGGTTTCATGGGTGTGCCAGCCAATTCAAGTCTTCAAAACCTTGGTATTTTGTATCGAGGTGATGGGTGGGTGTAAAATGATGTAGGGTTTTTGGGAATGGCCATGGTAAGAAACCTCATGATGGGTAGGGGTTGTCATAAAAATGTTTCATATGATGTGAACAACTAAATGTTCATGGCATTATGTTAGAAATACATTTTTGTACCACTTTAGATTCTTGTCCTACTCTATTAATATAAATACCATGTAAAATTATTAACCAGGACATATGAATTATTGTTGGAGAATTCCTTATTAATGTTGAAGAACTACATTTTACCATTATGCCATTATTGAATTGAAGCTATCAACAACAATTTAGAAAATACTCAAGTTTCAATAAATCATAAAAGATGCATGCCATGCTTATTTCATAAAGTAGTTTTTTCACTTAGAACACCACTACCATTGTTCATAATAATCCCCCTTCAAAGTCCCATGTGGTAGCCTTCTTTCTATACTAACTTGCCTTTTGGCGATTCCAAGAAATAGTTATAACTACTCTTGTGTCATATCGTTATGTAGTTATGAATGTTTGTCTATCATATTGAGATAGTAAGTTCAACTTGTATGGACTTATCGACCTACTATGTTTTGACAATTCCAAAGGGACTTGCTAAGATTCCATATATTATTCCCACTATGTTGACATGCCTAAGTATGTCCCTTATGTGATCTCTTAGTGTTGTAGTGTCCCCACACAACTACACATACATTCTACCTACACATTGCAAAAGTCTTCTTATTTTACTATAGGTTCCTAACTCCTGGAACCTCTTGCTTTGGCATAAAGTTAAAGTTGTGTTAGAATGAAGAAGTTGTCAAATTCATTGTTAAAAGACTCTGCCCTTTCCTTGGTGTATGTAATCCACTGCCTCTAAAGATATTTGCCAATTTGCTCCATCTTCACATGGTGTGGTAAACATCGTTAATAGTGAATGAACTTACTAACACATGGTTGCTTAAACGGCTTTTCCACCAAATGCCTTGTTTTCAAGATGGCTACCTTTAAGGATAATTTGTCCACTCCCAAATGTGCTTCCTAAGTAAAATACTTAGTTTGCTCGTTTTCAACAATCCTCCATATGATAGAAGCCATGGCACAATCTACAATGTCAATGAGACAAGCTAATTCCTAGCAATTGTTCATGACTTGCTTTCCACATGATCTAGAATAGCCTCCATTTGTGTCATAACGAAAATGGGTCCGCTAGATGTTAAAGTCTAATGGCAACAATAGTAATCCTCAAATGCAATCTCTTGTTTATAGTAATGTCATAGTGCAACCTACCTAAACAACCTACCTCAAATTCTAGAGCACCATATCCTCTAGGTTGGTGGTACTAAATGTAGCAACACAAAATGTTATATGATAAATACTCTCTCCACTCCAAATCATCTATTGCCCACATAAAAAGAAATTAACTATTTATGGTATGTGTTCCCAACATAGGAGCTGTTACTCTTACTCATTTGGAAATGATGCATCAAATAGTACGTCTCAGTAACAAGGATCATTGGCATGATATACTCCATTTCTAACATCATAAGCAACATATCATTTCTAGTGTATGGTCTTTCTGCCAATGTGAGATGTTCTATTTGTGGTGGCATAGTTCCATAAATAAACTTCCTCACCTAAGTCTCCACTTCCTTTCCTCCTATACCAACATCTAATATTTGAAATCCCTTAGTTTGTTCTTCAAATGCTCCTACATGGTTTGAACCTATTTTTGTGTTACTAAGTTCGTTTTTGATTATACTCTGAGAATATATCTGTGATAGTGGGGTAGTCTGATTTTCATCATATATATCCACTATATCAACATCTGCAGGGATCTCTTTCCCCTTTTTTACTTCCTCAATTGACTTGCCTTACTTTTTGATTTGTCTAATTTATCCTTTTGTGGTAACATCATCTTCAATTTCATCACCTAGTGCTATTCGCTAATATGCCACATCCAAAACACTAAAATAGTTTTTTACTTGCTCAAAATGCCACCTTCTAAATTCAATTATAGCTTTCTTTTGACATAATTTTACCTTGGTTTGATTTGCCACAATTGTAACTTCCCATTTTGTGTTGACTCATAATTGAAGCTTCAACATTTCAATTTGAACCATATGTACTTATTTATGAAGTTTGTTTACTTTTACCATAAACATCTCGCGGTCTTGGTAATGAATCTATTGAGCTCATTCAACCACTCCCTTTAAAGAAGTTAGTTCACTCTTTTATTCTTGCATTGTCCTCTCCATCTCCTTTACTCTTTCTTCCATATTCCACTGCTTAGCCTTGAGGATTTGAATTTCCAATCTCTATTGCCTTATCTTTGCATCTACTTTCAACAAGAGTTGTTCCTACTTTTCTATAGTTTTTCTTTTCGCACAAATGGCACTTTGTAATTCCTCTCCCTGACAATCTATTTTAGAAACTACAGTGTGTAATTCCAAGTTCTTTTTAGTCTCTTGGTTGTTTCATCTAGCTTTTATTATGTTTCCACTTTGGCTAACTCTTTCCGTGTCAAATCTGCATTTAACAAGTTGTTTCTCTTCTTTAATTTAACAATTTTCATTTTGGGTCAGCTTTTTATTATTAGATATTCATTATGAGTTGTGAGCTTCAATACCTTCTCTTCCATGTTCTTCTACTATTGCTCCAACTCTCGTTTCTATGCTTGGTTCAACAATTAACTCTTTACTTATTCCAATCACTTTGCTAATGCATCCTTCTCCTTCTACAATTATGTGATTTGTGGTGTCGTAACACACTTCCTACCTCCAACTCTGGGAGTTATCTCCTTGGGTTGATCCACCACAAAGTTCAATTCATCATTAGCATCGATGTTGTTCACCTCTCCTAATTCTTTTGCTCTATTTGTTATGGCAACCCCATTTCTTTTTAAATCATGATGGAGTTGGCTTTCTTTTACTTATTGTGGTAAAAACCTCTACTCACTTTGTGGTATAATTCCATTTTCTAGTGGTTGCAAATTCTCTTAATCATTTTGCTGCACAATTTTCAATGGTTGTTGCTATGGCATTTCTTCTTTTGTCTCCTACTACAAAATCTCCCTCTCTAGTTGTTGATGGTATGGCTCCTCTTGTTGGCATACGATCTTTCCCATTTGGTTGATGATCACCACCACATCGTCTTCTAATGTAAGAGGTTTCTCTTCCACAATTTGATCTTCAACCACTTCTTCCTCTAACACTTCTACTTCAAGAGTCTGCTTTGTGTCAGCATCCTTTAGATTTTGTTCTTCTTCAACAACTACTTCTACAACTTTGTTCATAACATTAGATGCGGCAACAAGTTTAACAACATCTTTAGTAGGCTTACTGATATTTTCAGTAGTCTCATTAGTTTCCCCCTCTTGAGGTAATGATACCTCTGTGATCACTTTCTTTGGGGTTATTGATGATGTTCCTTTCCTTTTCTTCTTGTTCTTTGGCATTATGGCATTAACATCCACAATGATTTTTTCCTTCTGCTTTTGGAGTTTTTTTTATCTTATAAAATTTCCTTGTTCCCTGGCAAATCGCTTTCAGTAGAAATACCTTATTATTGTTAAAGTTGGTTCAACTAGAGTATTAGTTGGCTTTCCAAGCTTATGCTAAATTGCTACTAATTTGTTTTGCAACTTCTAAAAAAACCATGATGCTTTGTTAATTGGCTCCTTTTCGGCAACTAACATCACAAAAACTAAATAACCAAGGGAAAACTTGTTGCTTTGACGAAATGTCAAAATCTCCATCAATGTTTCTAATGTTTTGACTTTTGCCTTTTTGTCAGCTTAGGCAATCAAATACCCTAACTTGATAACATAGTGATCTTATTGTGTTCCTGTAAAATAAGTCGTAGCAACACCATTGTACCCTTCCCATGCTCCTACCATCAATCCTTCATAAGGTAATTTGAGCACCGTCACTATGCCTTCCTTGCCTATGTCGATCTATCGTCTCTCCAATTTGACGTACTGGTTGTCATAGTTGAAGCTGCAAATCAACTCCTCCAAGGGTTTGTTGATGTGAATCAAGTTGAATTTCTTCAACGACGCAAGACCCACCTTCTTAGCCCATGCTTCTTTCTGAGTGTCTAAATCTCAAATACTACCATGAATGCATCCCAAGAAAGTTACTTTCTTTAGTTCAACCACAGTCAATAGCTTCTCCATTGGTTTGATCCTTTTTCGTTTGGTGTTAAAAAAAGTTGTGCCAATGTTGGTTTCACATTCATGCTTCATCTTTCCAATGTCAAAAACTTGCTCCTTATACAAATCGAACTTTTAGTTCCAAAAAACAACAATGTAGTGCTAGTAAGGTGGCTCCAACAATTCCTTATATATTCCTATGAACATATAATCAAACCTCAATCATAACACGATAGTTTCAAGACAATGTTGCTTTCTTGGAATATTAAGAACCAACCTCTTTTATTGCTTTCTCCTGAAGTATTCCCAAATTCGTAGTCGAGTAGCGTCACAACCAAAAAAAAATTCTTTGTGTTGTTCCTCGAAAATCTCCTGGAAATCTTATGGATGTATGTCATCTACTTCGCAACATTGTTTGTCTTTTCATTTTTGTCCTCCAAAATAAGAGTTGTGGGGTTCAAATGTTCCTTTACTTGCAGGTATTGTTGCTTCAAAACCATTGTCTCCTCTATCACTCGATTCCTTTTCATTATCTTCTATATTGACTCCTTGCTCATAGACAACTCTCCAACAACTTGGTCTTGTTGAACTAGATGCAAATTGTTTTTTCTTGCTCTCTAGATATTGCTTTGCCACTAAATTTTCCCACATTGGGTTTGAACCAATCTTTATGTGGCTCTACATAACCTTTAGTTTTATGTTGATTTTGTTGTTCAGAATTTTTTCTAGCTCTAGTGCTCCATTCACTTACATGTTCATTATCTTTCCCAGAGCATTTCTTCCACATGAAGTATCATTGTTTGATTTTCTTCAACTCTACTAACTTTTCAAGGTTCAATAAAGTATCCAAAGGCCATATCAGTTGTAATTCATTTAATGGATTTAAAAATATTCTACTAATAGCCTTTCTATTTTTCCTTGTGGGGTCTAGTTTAGTCAGTTGCAAATAACCTTCTTTATAGCCTTTCTTTCTCAAGGCATAGTTGGTTGGGTGTAATTATTTTTTTTAAAAAAGTTTGGTTTTGTATCCACTATTTTTTGCACTGCTCTCATTATTTAATTTTTTTCCTTTTGTCCAAAAATATTCATCATCTACAATTTTAGGTATGGAATTTGTCCATGGTAGTCTTATAGGTTTTGATATAAGCCTAGATAAATTTTTAGGTATAGTAGTTGGGGTCCTACCCCAATAGTACCTACTAGGGTATCTTTCGACATGGACATTGGTTGCCATAACATGAATTACCACATTTTTAGAATGATATTATTTTAATTTATTGATGTTTACTCTCTCTACCTCGTCATCACCTATAATAGTTAATTCAACAATGTTATTATTTAAAAAATTATGCACTTTATAGGGACCCTTCCAAGGTAGCTTAAATTTACCTCCCTTGATCTTACTTGATTTGAGCATCCATACGACTAAATCACCCTCACAAATGTTTTTAAGTTTCCCTTTTTCATCCCAATTTTCCTTTCGCAATAATTGTATATGATTGATGTTTTCACCAACATGCCAATGTTCTTCATCCAATCGGATGAGATCTTCCATTCTTACATGGATGGCTTGATTAAGATCTTTTGTTGGTACATCACTAATTTTTTTAATAGAAACCATAAATTCAACTAGCATAACAGGTTGAATGCCATAAACCAACTCAAAAGGTGTAAATTGTGTAGTAACTTTATATGTTGTTTGATATGCCCATAATGTTGTAAAGAACATAACATCCTAGTCGTTGCGATTAACATTAACTAATTTGGCCAAGATCTTTCCCAAAGTTTTATTAGTTGACTCAGCGTGGCCATATCATCATTGAAATAACCTTTTTTGAGATAATCAATTATTTGTCTATGTTAAACAATTGGGCATCATGTAATTGATCTTCAACTCTAATGGCTGATTTTCCATGATTAATTTTGGATAATTGATCAAGTATGAAATGCATTAAACCTGGCTAAAATTTTATTTAAAAATCAAATTCTTGGGGTAGTAGTAGCCACTTAGCAATTTGGCCAGTGACTATTGGTTTGTTGACCAAATATAATAGAACTTGGTTGTCTACAAAAAATATGATGTTATTTTTGAAAAGATAATGCCTTAATTTCTTCACAACATAAATCATTACTAATGTTTTTTTATAGTGGTTGTATAATTATTTTCTACACTGTTCATCAATTTACTAACATAGTAAATTAGTTTATCAATAGTTTTATTTGGATTTTCATTATGAAAAATCGTGTTTGCAGAGACCACATTGCCCTGCAGCTAGAGTTCAAAAATCACTCAAATATAATTGTGTTGTAACTATGTCCTCCAAAATGTAATTCCTATGCAACTACATTTTATAAATACGGTGATTTAATAAATAAAATTCCAAGTAAGAAAATAAGCTAATTGTTTGCTAATTACATCATAGTTTTAAATGTGTTTCGTATACAATAATCTATACGCATCGTATTTACACATGTAGTCAATTACGTTTGATTTTTTGAAGAGTTACGTTGTGGTTGTAATGTGCGACTAATTTACAACTGTTAAAAATGGATTACACATTGAACAACTTTTTTGCAACTAGTGTAAAACTTTCATACGTGTGATTACGCCATGTGTCCACATTTTCACTGTCCATGAGGTACAATATTTCTATTTGGTTTTCAACTATGAAATCTATTTGTGTCATTAGTTGGCCACTATGTTGCCACTAAGTGACCACTATTATACTATTAGTTGCCCACTGTTGTGCCACTATTATGGCACGATTATGCCATTAGTTGTGGCACCCACAAGGGTTATATCTTGTGGCACATTTAATAGATAATATTTAGAAATAATTATTACATATTAAATATTAATTTATAGTTATTTTACTTAATTACTATGAACTAAATAATAGATTAAATAATTAGCCCTTGGTATAAATTAATGAATATAATTTTTTTGAATTAATTCATTTTCATAATTATCTAAATAACTAAAATTTAAATAATTAGTTGTTGTGACTTTACAAACATTAACAATCTAAACTTCTTCCATCTTGAACAATGACTTTATCATCATCTTTTTTAACTGAGGACAAATTTCCAATAATTGTCTTAATTTCACTTCTATCTTTGAATTCATCATGAATTCTTGTAATTCACCACCTCCTTTCTCCATCTGTTCAACATTCATCTTATGTGGCAACAAATTATGCTCTGCCACTGGACTACTTCCCTAACAAGTTCATTCTTCCTTGTTTATGGTCATACCCATCTCATCCATTCCATTAGCAATTGGCTTGTCGATACTCACTGTTGCCTTGCCATTGGCACCCGCTAACTCATTCTTCCTATTTAACAAATTCAATTCCTTTAACAACACATCTCTTTGTGTCAACATGTCAACTCCTTTTAGCTTGACATGTACATCACTTCCCTTGGTTATTTCAGCTAACCTTCTATCATCCTTCATTAAATTAATTTGACATGTCACCTACAATAGTCCTTCTTTGTTCAACCCTGTCAGTCAAGTAATTAACTTGGCCAATTTCAAATCAAAAGGAACATCCATAAACATTTCCAATGGTCTGTCTTCCACTTCTTGTATTTTTCGCAATTCATTAATTACATCCTTATGAATCGATTTCTCCTTCTCCCATTTGATTTGACATCCTTTAGTGGGACTAACTTCTATCTCTAAAAGTTCTTTAGCAAGCATATCGGCCTCTGGCATCCTTGCTCTTTGTCCTCTTGTTGTCACACACACATCCACTACTGGTTGGTCTTTTTTGACCATAACCACATTCATTCCAACTTTCAATTTGGAGTTCTCCTTTTCCTCAATAACTTTCTTCCATAGATGACAATCGTTCTTGACATGACCTTCCTTTCGACAATAGTAACATCTAACATTATTTTGTCAAAATCTAAAAGTTTGATCATATCCATGTTGGTTATATCGGTTATTCCAATTTGACTAATTATTATTTTTCTAATTACGACCATTGGGTCTTGCATTATGTTGTCGATTATTATATTGATTTTGATCATTTGGTACAATATAATTTGACAATTGTTTTTGCTTTGGTACAATTGGTATTTTTGCTTATACTACATGCATTGGTACAATCTCTCTCTCGGGGAAACTCCCATTCGCTACTTTATTAGGACACCAATTTGTATTATGATCATTAGCCTTGCAGATTCGACAAAATTTCATTAATGAAACCTTTGTCGAATCTGTTTGTATTCCTTTGTGAAATGACCTTCATTAAAATAATTTTAACAATACACACATTCCCTTATTGTGTCAATATCCACTTTCATCGATTTCTTATAAGTTTTTTTTTCGTAATGTTCATTTTCATCATCACTTTCTTCATATTTGCCATATTCTCTTACCTCACAAGTAACTCTTCTTCTACCAAAACTATAGATTTAGCCATTTTTGCTAATCTTTTTTTTTGGCATATTGATGATAGCCATCTTCCCTTTAGTATGTAGCCCTTCCCTAAAGGCTTCTCTTAAATAAATATCATCTAGTGGTTGAAGAATTAACACACAAAGTTAGAGGAACTAATCATAATAATCTTCCATCCATTCATACTTATTTTGTTTTACATATCGTAAAGCAGTAATTGTTTGCCCTTCACTTCTTATTTCACTAAATTGAGTTATAAAAGCACTTTGAACCTCTGCCCATGTTCGCGCTCCCAAGTTCCTTGTAGACCCACTTGAGGGTCCAAGTATGCGACAATGCGGAAGGAGTTGGAACTGGGAGCACGATCCCGACTTCCAGCACTAGAGGGGGTGAAAGGGGTGTGCTAGAAGTTCCGGGAAAGACTAGGAAGAATTGACAAGCTTACTCACTCATACGGGCCTACATGAAACCACACAAAGTGGTTAGAACTCATTCTGGATCCCTTTGGTGTTGGGACAAGCCACGGGCAACACGGACACACAAGACTCACCACGGCCCGGACCTTGGGGGAAGCCA
>Ga0116231_10009496_pt1 | contig 16378 bp, 12 predicted proteins | sample S1TSphgellanicum_2_FD_89695 | JGI IMG/M metagenome (GOLD analysis project Ga0116231, IMG submission 89695) | Host-associated microbial communities from peat moss isolated from Minnesota, USA - S1T2_Fd - Sphagnum magellanicum MG | ecosystem: Host-associated > Plants > Peat moss > Unclassified...
GGTTGGGGGGGGGGGGTGGGGGGGGGGGGGGGGGGGGGGGGGGGGGGGGGCCGAGGCAAAATGTCAAAAGATGAATGTGAATCCTTCTATAATTAAATTAGAATGAATCATCTCACCTAGTTTTTAGGGGGCAACATACCTTGAAGCTACTATACTCTATAATGATTCTCAACACAATATCCCTGCCTTGTAAGGCAGGGCCAATAAAGGTGTTGAAAATTTGTCATGCAACTATGTGCTCATTGATTTATAGTTATCATGCTTCATAGCTAGATCTTGGAACTTACTGTAGTACCTAGGCTTGTTAGGCACTAATTAATTGTTTTTGGAATTGCCAAAAAAATGTGAAAAATACAAACCTTGCATGCAGAAAATCTGAAAGAAACTCTCAAGCGCATTAGCTTCATTATTTAGTGTAGTTCCTAATCGCAAAAAAATATTATTTTTACTGCCAGAAGTAAATGACCAAAATTTTTTAAATAATTATTAGGCACCTTGTTGCAGTGATTTTTTTTGTGTCACCAATTTGCCAAAAGTATTTTCCAGAACAAAGTTCTGTTTGCTAATTCCCTTTTCCTGAAAATTGTTCGTCAAAAAAGGATTCTTTGAAAATCGCCAAAGAAAATAACCATAATTTCCCAGAATATGAAAAAGGGTCCTTAAGATTTTATACTTTCCTATTTAGAATATCGCCAAATTTGACTAAAAATATTTGTGGACTATTGCTGCCACCTGAGCAACAATAGTTTTTATTTTTAAAAAAACACTGCTATCTTTTCCTATGAACTTTCTTAATAATTATCTCACACCTTTCCTAATAAATATTTATATTTGATAATTATCTCACTTTTCTCTTCTATCCACCAACATGGATATGAAAAAATAAATTAACATATGCCTTTTCATGTCCATGCAATATATATTAAATTATATTAAATTAAACATTGACATAAGTAATGATGAATTATTGAAAACCATATGAAAACATAAGAAAAACTAAAATAGTTGACCATCACTAGTAGTGTGCAGCAACATGGAGCTCTAATTGAAACGAAACAAGAAGACGGAAAAGAAATCCTCATAAAGTGTGAAAAGATCAACCTGAGTCTGACTAATGCCAGGAACAACCAGAAACAAATCAAGGCAAGGGTAGCGGTGGGTCTGCAAGGGCCAGGTGTTGGGCTGAAATGCTGAAAAAACAAATTCCACCCACAAGGAAAAAAAAAGGGGGCAGCCCCTTCGCTCCATGACACGACTTCTCATTCGTTGCCTGGAAATTCTATCCCTAAAATTGGCTGCCACTATTTTTGGCCTGGACCAATAATAGCCCTTCCTAAGAACACCCTACCTATTGACTACCTATATAGGTGAGAAGAGGAGGACTTTGGGCAAAACAGGTTTGACCTTGATATTTTGAATATCACCAAATTTGGCTAAATATACTTATGGGCGATTACCACTTCAGTAACATCACAAAATAAAAAATGAAGACACCATTTCCAATCAGTGTTTTCTTTTTCCTCAACAAATTTTGTCATTTATCTGAAAACATTTGGGAAAATTTTGAAAAATTTCTGTTTTCTCGTGTAAATTCGACCAATTTTGCCTAGTTTTCGGAAAAATTTCGCCAAATTTTTGATGTCACAAAATTGAAAAAAAGAAAACCCTGGTCCCAATGCGCTCAATACACTAGGCACAAATTATAAGATGAAAAATTTGTACAATCAATGAATGGCTACATGTTCCAAGTATTTTTTAACAATCATAAACTTGCATCACACAAAATAACTGAGACATTTATGTGAACACCGAATAGTATTCAAGACATGAATGCGTTCGAAACAATAACAGAAGGAAAAAAAAGAAAAAAAAAAGCGCTTCTTTTGTATTCAATTCTCACTCGAGATGAAATGTCCCTTGAGGCCCATTATGCTGTTCCAGACGTTGAGAGATCATTAGACCACAACATTGAATATTAAATAGAAAATTGTGGGCCATCATGATGCATTGAATATTATAATAATGGGCATTGAATTGAGAACTATACTTTTTTTCTACAACCTGTTTATAGGCATTGGGAATTGGAAGAAAACGTTATTTCATAAATCTGGGACCTTTTCGTTTAGTCCTTACCTATGGGGCGGTTTATTACTATAACCACCAGACCAGGGTTTTGGTTCTTATATTAAAAAATTCCAATTTTTTTGTTGTAGACAATTTGGCAAAGTTTTCCAACAAATAGCAAAACTAGTCTAATTTACACCCCAAAAAAATTTCTCCATAAATTTCCCATTTTTCTGGGTGGAAAAACAATCACTGCAGCAAAGTGAGCTCCATCATAAACCTATGATAACTGGAGATTATGTCGCCTACAATCCACCAGTGCACCATCCATTGGAAACCAATTATACCTAGTTGTCAGTGAACCACAACTGAGTTAGGGTAAACAAGCCCCCACTGAACATCACTCAGTGATTGAACACCCTTCTTGTGCATACCAGCGCAGGTCAATGGTCGCAGTCCTTGGTGCAAGCATTTAAATGTAACCCTATGACTGAATGTTCAGTCTAGAAAAAATGTGTTCACTTTATATATATACTCCAAACGATTTTTATTTTTTATTTTTTGTGCAGTTATGGGCATGGAAAAAAGAAATAATTTTTAAATAGGCACAATCTTATATGTAGTCATGTTTGGTTATGGGAGAAGACCATCACATTGTAATGCACATACTTGAAAACAAATATGGTGGCAATGAACCTTTTCAAGGTGTGTTTAACAAAAAACCAAGATAAACCCTAGACACTCTTGTAATAGTTCATTAAAATTGGGTTCTACAATGGAACGAATAGCTTGAAAAACGATTGAGAAGCATGCTAGAACACAATTCATTATAGCTTGGACTCTAGTTACTGTTGTTGAAGTGGGTGACTACTTTCACCTTCATTTTCAAGCAAATCTTTTAACAAATCTGTGCAAGTACATGGGGGTGAATCTAGGCTACACAATATGGGTTCAACAACAAGCAAGGGTACAAGCACGAATTAAGTAGTAGTCCCAAGGGTGCCAAACAACAAGGATGTTATCTTCCAATGATTGAATAATAGGGAAATAATCGGTTAGCTCGGTACTAGTAACAAGTAGAACAACCTCAAGAAAAATAATTATGAGTTAAATCAAAAGTTTAAGAGTGAAACAATAGTAGTTCAAAAATTTGGTTTTTCCCTGATCATGATGTTGCTTGTGGTTTGCCTTTTACTCCACACACCTATCCACCCACTCATTGATTGTTATGCCAAAACATGTGAACAAAGTGAGGTTCAAATGCAATATTGATGTAATGGTTAAAAGCTACAACTCTTCGATTTTTGAAAGCAGATAAAAACATAATGGAATGAACTATAAAAGTTTCACCAATTCCACTACAACTCTTGTTATTTGTGCATAAAGTTCATGAAGAAACAAGTACCTAGCAAAGACATTACAAGATCTTCCAAAATTCTAAGCTGACAAATAATAACACTTTGACAAGAACAAAAACAACAACAATTATATTTGAAGTCATTTTCTTTTTAAATTTGATACTCCTATTTTTTAAATTCTAAATTATCCAACAAGTTGCAATCCACAAAATGCTTTCAAATCATCTATTAGTCATGAAATTATCATGTGGATGCAATACTTACATGACAAGGGTTTCTTGTTCAATGTCTATCTTGTTCTTTCCTATTCTCAAATGCAAGTTTCAATTTTGCATTATTTCACATGATTAATAGTTCACCATCATTAACGTTATAATTTCATCAAGTAATCTACCAAAAGACTTGCTCAATGCAAGAATAACAACATTGCTAACAAAGTGACCACCACCACTTTGACACCCCCCTACCACTTTTTGTTGTTTTTTGAAACCTTCATCTTTCAGAGTATAAATAGAGGTAACAAAACCCAAGAACTATTTATCACTGAATTTGCATCAAGGATAGTTTCTATTAATCAACAAGGGGAAAAAAATATGTAAGGATTTTTTTTTTCATTGGAAAGCCTAGTAATTTCTAGTGACTAGCAAACACAACTTACACATAGTTTACCTTAGTGGTTAGGAGAAGTTCACGATCCTCCATTTGTTAGGGCTTTTGGAAAACAAAAACATTTAAAAGAATTCCATCCCATGTGAAAGGAAAAGAGGAATAGCACTTCACTGACCAAAAAATAAAAATGATAGTTTCATCCATGACTTGCATAGAAGAAAGGCCTAGAGTAAGTTGAAAAGAACATTAATGGAATTCCCATTACAAAAAAATGACAAAAAGATGGGAACAAGAAATTCTAAACATGTTCAAAAACAAATTTTCCTCAACAAACATTAAAATTTCTAGTTTAAACTCACAAAAATTAGTGAATGACTTCCACATTTTGTTGTTATAAGGACTTTTTTTCTATATAGAATTAAAGTTGTTTACTGCCTTGCATTAAAAATCAATTGATGCCACTCAAACTTATGACAATTTAATAGAGTAGGATTCAAGTCAAATTTCACAACAATTCTAAATGTAAAGATGGAAGATGAGATTGAATTCTTCTTGTTTCCAACCATAAAACATTGCTTGAAAAGAGGTTATCCCAACTTTGGTACTTGCAACAATGTTCATCAAATAAGCTTATGTATGATGGAAAGGCACCTTAGCTACTAGATGAATGTTTCCTTGCATAATACACTCGATAAAAGGTTATGGCTACCACCACCAAGGTTGCTTCCACTTAGACAACAAGCAATTCAAAGAAGAGGAAAGAGAACATAAATTCAAACAAACATGGAAGCAAAACTCCCAACTTGATTAAGAGGTGTGGAACTTGGTGGGAGCAACATAAAATCTATGCCCATAGACATTTGCAAGAGGAGCAGTGGATTTGCTGAACAGGACATCACTTACCCATTACTATCAATGTACAAGCCTTAATTTGGGTGCAATTTGAGCCCTATGATAAAAAATGAACTATTATTTTATCAAAATGGTTCATCCCAATATTTATCAAATTTGATGTGGAAGTAAATAACATTCATTAGTGGGTAAGTGTTTGTTTGGTTTTAAATGACTAAACAAACCATCATCATTGGGTTGCCACATGTGTATGATCAATTTTTTTAAATCAAATTTTACCCCCCAAACTTTGAAGGAATGTGTTTTCCTCATTTTTGACCAGTTTTGAATGATTTAAATGACCATGGGTGCATTTTCTAGTGGGTTACAATTTATCTTTAGACCACAACTTGAAAGGAGGAAAATTGAGTGAAACCAAAATGATTGAGGCCCTATGTGCTTAGTCACCAATTGTTTACCTTACCATGGTGGAATCCAAGGTTCAACCTTAATAACCTATACTACAAACCCTAATACCTCCACCTCACACTACATAGGTAAAGTACCTATGCATTTGGGTAGGTATGAAGATAAAATTTGAAACACACTTGATAGTAAGTCTATTGTAAGTCTATGCTACAAATTGATGCAAAATGAGAGTATTCACATATCTTATATATTAATTCACTACGTCCATCCGTCCGTCCGTCCGTCCATCTTTTACTTATCTCTTACTTCTTTCGATTCCTAGCCCCTTTTTCTTTGGTACCCTCTTTCTTCTTCTTTTTCACAATTTTTCTTTCTTTTTGTAAGCAGCTTCTTTTTCTCTGACGTCATTTCGCTTTCATTACCTCTCTAGTGTAATCCCATTAGCTTCATACTCACCGTACGCACCTATGGGAAGAAGGCATGGAAAGTAAACGTGTGTGAATAGGTACAACATTCTTAGGCCCTCGAAAACGGTTCGTGATTGGTGGAACGAAGAATTTGGGCCAATGGACAAAATCAATGTCAGTAGAATGTGAATAGGATGAATTCTATTGGGCCCAGAAAATAATGGTTTGTGATTGGTTTTCAGCCTAGTGGAAAAAATATGCATTGAGATTTTAGGAAAAATTTGTAATACCTACATATGGGTCACAAAAAAAATGTTAGTTTATTTGGTTTTATCATCCTTTCAAAGCCCAATTTGAAGGGATGTGGGTATTGCACTTTGGGACTATGTTTTCAATTAACTACCATGAATTAAAATTGGGTCATTTTCATCAACACCCATGTGTGGTATTGCATAGGGTACGAAGCCATTACTTTGGCACTATAAATGCATGTGAATCATGAAAATGGGTGTTGGTTTTGGGAACTCCAAACTAATTTAAACATGGTAGTTTAAGGTTGATGTGAATATCGCATTCTTGGATTGAGTTGTCACTCAATCACCTTCGGGGGAAAGCACAATATGAGGGGGGGCCACTTTAAACAAAACAAATGTACTCATTTTGGGTATATTTTGGGGGCAATTTTTCTTTGATTTCATCTACCATTTTGATAAATATATAAAATGGATTTTAATTCAAAGGCCTCCAACATAATTATTGCCATCTTTAATTTTTCAACAAAATGTTTTTTTTCCAACACACTTATGCTCATTTGAATGAAAATTTTGTTTAGATTTTTTTGTGAAATCACATGAGTCAAACTTTTCTATTGTAATTGAAATGGTACAATTAATTCATATTCAATATATGAATAAATATTTCATTAAGTTTTGCAATTATTTGAATCATTTAAAAAATATATTTGCACTTTGTAATATATCATAACATATGAATTCTCACAAATATACTCTTTAATCATTTAATATTAATCAAAAGATGTAGTTTCCTTTGACAATTTCATTATTTAGCTATGGAACTGCCTTATTTTGAATATAATTTATGAAAACCTCTTTTAATATTGGTTTGGTGGAAGTTGAAAGTTCATAGTTTCAAAGAACACTATTTGTGATTACATTTTTTGGCCATTGTAGTGTGCTTTCACCCCTTCAACCAAAATTGGGTGGTCTTCATACATCACAAATTTAACATTTCATGACTTAGTAATGAAAATCATGAAAAATTTGTTCATTCATAATTTGTATGTTACACACATTGATATCATGCATTGAAAAGACATTTGACACAAAAATTTATAGGAAGATGTTAAATTCATGTAACATTTTGTTCATTCATAGGTTCATACTTCATCCATCAATACATTTATTCATGTATTAAATGTGTTTTCAACGCATGATATTCATGTGTAAAATGTATGAACCTATGAATGAATGAACTTTACATTAATTGACTTTATTAAGTTTATAATAATCTAATTCTAAGAAAATAAAAAACAAATGAATTTAAAAAGTAAATAAAAAGTACATTTGAAATTGATTGAAAAATGTGTTCAAACCAACTTTTTGGTTAGAAAAATTAATGAAATTGATATGTAATAAATTAGGAAATGAAGATCAACATATGTTTTAGCAAGTCATCAACAAAAAAATTATTTCCTTATGTATCTATTTTCTACTTGACACCTACTTGAAACCAAAAGCCCACAATGAAAAATAGACGTCAAAAGCTACTTGCATTTTGAAAAACCTACATAAACTTTTACAATTTGAAATATGAAAATCAATGCACATTAGGGTAAACATATGTCATATTTAATCATGAAATGAAAACATTCAATGTTCCACAATTCTATAATGAGTTTTGTTGTTATTTTAAATCTACTTGTTCTAGTTTTGACAAGATAATCAAGTTGTTCACTTTATCTTGCTTACACCCATTACACTATTGTAACCAACCCATAATTCGTAATGATAACTTAAAATTAGTTGAAAGCATCAAAGGTACAAAACACCCCATTTATGGCCACAATTTGGATTCACACCTGATTATTCTTTAAAAGGTTGGACATAACATCCTTACAAGGCATTCACATTTCATTCACACCTACAATAGTCATTTTTCTACTTTTTCCCCACCTTGAAGATTGATTACTTGAAAGCTTTCTTTACATTTTATGCTTTTCATCCTTTCTTTTCTTTTCATTTCATTTTTTTGACCTTTTTCTCTTTCAACACTCTTGCCTTGCTTGTTCCACTTTGAAGACCGATGCACCATCAACATTGCACCACACTAAACTTTACACATTGGCATCAAAGCTCACTCTTGTTTTTGCTATACTTTTTACATGATGACATTGAAACTCTATCTATGTTTTTGGGCTCTTTTTTATACATTAACATCAAAGCTCAATTTGCCCCCTTTTTTTTTTCCCCTCAATTCCACCTATCTTTGCTTCTATTTTATTCACACTCTTTGTTTGTTTGTAGGTCATTTCATTGGAGGTGCACAATGGTTGCTTTGATGCACCATTGCACTCCTATTTATGTAATTGTGTCAAAGTTTTTTTTTCTTTCTATCTTTGGTTTTTTTTTCATTTTACTTTTGTGTTTTTCCGCTACAGTTTCATTTATATTCTTTAAGTTTTACTTGTGTGTAGGTTCTTGGGAGGCATTTAGTTACACAACTTATAACAATGTGCAATATCACACTCCTTTATACACTTTTCATTTAAGTTTATTTTTTGGTCTTGCTTTTGTTCATCTTTGCTTATAGTTTGTTTGTTTTCTTTGCTTTTTTACTTATGTGTGGATCAAATTTTGGGAGGTGTTCAACCACATAGCTTGCAACTATTTTGTTTTCTTGCTTTCTTTTTATTTTGTTTGTTGTATTTGCATTTTGTTTGTGTGTACATCGTTCTTTCGGAGGCACTCAAATATTTTGTTGCTATTATTATTGTTTGCAAGTCATGGATTATCAATTTTATGTTTTATTAATGATTTGTATAGTGTTGGTTGTTGGAATCTTGTAAGAAATTCTTTAAAGAGCAAGCTCATTAACTTCCAAATTCATTGATATGGATAGAATGAGTAGCCCACAACTTTTTTTGGACCTTAGTTCATTCTAGCCTTTGCTTCTTTCATCAATATAGGTTGTCAAATGCACTTAATATTATGTTAGTTGATTTAGGGCATTGGGTGAAGCCCAAGATCACAAGATGGGGGGTTTGCATGCTATGGTGTACACAAAAAACTATCACAAGTTGATAGTTTTTAGTACTTATCCGAGTTTCATGCATCATGGTGAAAATTTGGAAAATCATTTTCATTGAAATTTTGTAATAGATGATGGTTATGTGCTAATCTAGCATTATGTTGTGAAATCAATGAACATATGATTGATATAATAGTCCAACAAAATATTATTTTGATTTGTAGAGCCTTGAAACATCTTTGCAATTCCAATAGAAGGACTAAGAAGTATTACATTTAATGATGATTTTTTCATAAATTTTAACACATACAAAAAAGAAACCATTAAAAAAACGATCTTCACCATCAAAGTTTTCAAAAAAATTTAATGTCGTGGAATTTTGATAATAAGATTTTAAAATGTTCCTTAGTACAATACAGTACGATAATGTTGATGATAATTATTTTTTTAGGCTAAAAAATTCTTCCATTGAATATTTACTTGGGTGAATTTTTTTTAATCATTTGACAAAAATAATTTGAAGTTCTAAATTTTTTAAAAGATGAAAAAATACTATCAAATAAGGGTTTTTTAAACCCTTTATTAAATTATTGGTCTGCATTTACACAAATGCACAATTATGAATCAATTTCATATTCATGATTCTTATGATTTCTTTTAATTTTGAAGCCCAAATCATGTATATGAAATCTTTAAAATAATTGTGAGTGAAATCTTATGTGTTGTTACTTTTGATACTATATGTAGTTCCAATTTTCAAACAAATTATTCACACCATAGCATGCAATGCCTGATCGTTATCTAAATTTTTTTGATAAAATTTGATGAAGAAATTTTTAAGGGATTTGATGTACCAAATTTTCACATGACTAATATTACCTTGTTTGGTATTGCAAATCAATTGAAGCCCATCATTCAAAAACATAACACAAAGTATAGGAAAGTAGTTCCAATGGAAATTTGAATATTGCATGCAATTTATGAACTTGTTCATAGTTCTAATTTCTTAACTTGTAATGAATTATTTGGAGTTGGAAAATTTATTGTGTGACTTTTTTAACATGAATTTGTTTATGATGTTAATCATTTCTACAAAAATTTAATTTGTTGGCTTTGAAGGAGGAACAATGGTAATTATATTTATGGCGGAATTTAAGTTGTGGTGTGAATTTCCAAGTGTGCAAGGAGCAATAGATGGTACACACGGTATAGTATAATAGCTCAAGAAATTGTGGATTGTAACAAAAGATTCATTGATGTTTTTGTGGGCCTTCTTGGTAATTTTAATGATTCAAGGGTTTTGTACAAGTGTTTTTGTATAGAAATGCACATGAATTATTGACATGGAAAGAGGTTCACAAAATGGGTTCCCACCATACATCCTTAGAAACAAAGGGTATCTTTAAGTTGTTTTCTTGGATAATGACCCCATCCAAGGAAGAGGGATAACATATAAGCCTTGAGCTCTTATTTAATAGGAAACATAAGAGGGGCCGATCCATTGTTGATAATGCATTTGGTATTTTCAAAAAAAACATTTAAAGAATTACTAACCAAATTTGACATGCATGTTTTTTTCTTGCCTAATGTTTTCACTCATTTATTACATAATATGTTGCAATCTAAGAATGATTATAATGTGCAAAAGCTTACATGGATCCTTGAGTTCAATGTGCAGTTGAACCCATTGGTTTCAAACAATGCAAAAAGAGTCAATGAAATTCATGATGAACAAACAATTCACACAATTGAAGGAAAAACAAGATTAGGAAAGACAATGCACATGGAATTGTGCAATTCCATTGGTCAATAAAGAACTTGAATATGAAGGTTTTTAAATCCCTTCCTTCTACATCAAAATTAGAGCAAAATCTTTTGAGTTTTACTTTCATCCAAACTAATGTATCAATAATTTTCAATTTTGCAAATCTTCTTTGTCAATTTTACTTCCCTAAGGACCTTCCAATGTTGGGTCATTGTTGGCATTTGTTGTGTTGCATTTCAACACCATGCTCATGATTTGTTTTAAACCCGTGTTTTTTCTAACCATGTTCATTTTAGTGTCATTGATTGCCCGATTTTTTTTCTTGTAATAGTCCAATTGTTTATTTAACATAGATTCTTAAATTCTAACATTTTTTTTCCTAGGACAAGGCTAGTTTCATGAAGCTTTTTAGTAAATTACACTAACATTATACTACCCTTTTGTGTTGCTTCAACCATACTTTTGTCTACATATGAATAGGTGTGTTTAATACCAATGCTTCCAATACTTTGAAATCCTCCTCCTCTTGTGCTCAAAGGTCCTTTGTTCATTGAATTTGGCATTGTTGGCTTGTGCATTAGTGTGCTATATGGGATTGTCACTAGGGTTTGCTATGAACTACCTTTGAAAGGTTCTATGACACAACTTTAACTTTTGAATGTGGCAAAGAAGGTACATTTGTCCAATGTGCATCAACAAATGGTGGAACTTGTGGTCCATATCCACATTTAGTTTTTTCTCTCATTAGTTTTTTTATCAAATGCATTCTTTATATTCAAGTCTTTGTATACATCTTCTAAATCCTTCATGAGATCATGCATGTGAGGTTGGTTGAAGATTGGTTTACTACCCATGAATTCCGAAGTTGCATCATAACTATTTTTATTGAAAAGTTGAGGCAAATCGAATGTTGCCTTGCCTTATAGGTTCATTGCCCAATAATTTTCATTATGAATAGTTTTTAACATGTAGTTGAATTTTATTTTGAACTCTCCAAAAAATGTTCCCCACTTATCTTTGCATATTCGATTGATCCTCATGTGTTGGTAAGGACCTACATTCATGACAACAATAGAATTTTTTTTTCATTTTGTTGTTATTTCAAATGATTTCAAAGATCAATCTTGTCCACTGAAACAATGTGCTCATCCCTCTTTACCTTGATGAATGCCATTGTTTCCCCATGGTCTTAATTCAAAGTGCCTTGATTTGATATGAAAACATCCCAAAAAATGAAATGAAAGGACAAATGTTTGTATTCAACATTAGGTTATTCATGTTAGTTGTTGAAGTTTATCCCAAATAAATCCTAAGTGCTAGTTTTAATTCAAATTTTGATGCATTATTTTGTATAATTTGTTGGAGGAACTAGTTGAAGGGCGATGGTGAAGGGGCTATGAACAACATTGATGCTAAAATATTACTGCAATTGTTCACAAACCAAGGAAGAAGCGTGGTGATTTCAAAGCTTTGTTATAGAATTCACAAACTGAAAAAGAAGCATGGTGATGATAAAACTTAACACTCACAATGATCTTGTAAATCTTCATTTTTCACATGATTTAAAATTAACAAATGTTTTCCTAACTTTGCATTATGCTCTAGGTAGGATTCCATGTCACATTTTAAGTTACATAATTTTTCACTAGTGGTAACTCGTGCATGCAAGGCACAGACGGTTTTAGATGATTTTAAAATTTTCTAAAAATTAATGGTTTAAAATATCCTTTCTTCTAATAGTAAAAAATAATCCAATCTTATAATTTCAATTTGCAAAGTCCTTTAGAGTCGGACGGGCTCAGCACCGAGCACACCGATGGTCCAATGGTCCAATGGTCACATTCTTTTTGGGTTGTCCAGTGGCCCAAAAGCCACAATCGACCAATCACGCAAGGGCCCAAAAAAATTCCCTGTTCATACTGTTGGCCATTGTTTTGTAACGTGTGTGCGGTTTTCTCCATTGGTTGAAAAGATGATTCCAAAAGCCTAGTGTGTATTGAGTGCCCATATGTGGGTATTGCAAATTTTCCCTTGCATCATGGGGATTTTACAAGACATTATGGAGGTATTGCCTAAAAATCTTAAATTTTAACAACCTATATATGAAATTATAATGTAACAATAAAAGATGGTTTTGAGCCCATGACCAAAAGGTTTACCAAAAATCAAAATTGCTTTACATATATCTAGATGTTATAGGGGATTAGTTTTTCAAATGTAAACCTTAGCCTTTTATGTACATGATAGGTTGATGGAAATTGTCAAGTCTACAAAAATATGTCAAAAATATCCACTACATACAATCCTACCCACACCTTAATCCCTATTTGAAGGAGAAACATTTTTAGAACTATTATCCACATTGCTCATCCCATGTGCTTAACAATAGGTTGCTAATTTTTTGTTGTATTTTTTGCATGTTTGTGAGTATAGATGCGGTGATGTTCGAGTTGGAAAAGAACCATGATCACCATGATCCTTATTTGTCCTATCATTAGAAGAAAACTTGTCATTTGCAATTGTTGTATGTAATTGATTTTTAGTTGCATGTGAAAATATGTCTACAAATTATATATATATAGTATGGATTTATATTTTATACACTTGTATTATTCTAAAGGGGTTGCTTATAGTAACATGTCACATTTAAACCTTATTTTAGTATTCATCATTATTAATAAATTAATAATATTTCAACCTTCCAATAAACTATGAATTGAATTTTGACATGTGTCCATTTGTGAAGAACAATTATATGGTAATTTTTAAAGCCCATTAATTTATTTTAAAAATTGATTAGGTAGGTAGGATGGTAAGGTTAGGCTAGTTAGGTAGATTGAAAATAATTCAATTGTGTGTTTGGGTTTAGCCTTTCAAGTTAAGCTTCTTTCATTGGCTCATCCCAAATGGCATTTGTTACTTGATTTGTGAACAAGATTAATGCATTTAGTTATATAGTGTGCACACTTGGAATGGAAGGGAAAAAATATGGGATAAAAAAATTAATTGCAAGTGTAGCCAATTTTGTTGCAACCTACATGCAAATATAATTACATGGTACATATGCCATACTAACCTAATTGACCTATTAGATGTATTAATTATATTATAAATAATAAAAGCTAGTAGGTAATAAATTTATAAAATTATGATAATAATAATAATTTTTAATAAGTAATATTAAATTAGTATTTTAAATTATAATATTATCATATAATCTAGATTAGTTAATGTAACATACTAACCATAGGTATACTAATATAATTAATAATATTATAATATTACTTAACTTAGGCTAATGTATTTGGAGGCTAGGTAGTGTAGCCTACTAACCATAAGTATCTTAACATAATTTAAAATATTATTAATTTTAACAATTAGTTAGTTTAACCTAAGTTAATTTAGCCACAATTAGTTTATCTTCCTAGTTAGTTTAGCCATGGTGAATTTTACCATGGTTAATTTAACTTCTTAATTAATTTAGCCTTTTAGTTAATTTAATTTAAATTAATTTAGCCTCCTAATTAATTTAGCAATGCTTAATTTAGTTATGGTTAGTTTAGCTTTTAATTAGTTTAATTGTGATCAATTTAACTTAAGTTAATTTAACCTTTGAGTAGGTTAGCCTCCTAATTAATTTAACCATGTAACATTTAACCTTTAAGTTAGTTTAGCCTCTTAGTTAGTTTAGTCATGGTTAGTTTATCTTAAGTTAGTTTAACTTAGGTTAGTTAGCTTCCTAGTTAGTTAATGATGATTAGTTTAGCCTAGGCTTAACCTCGGTTAGTGTGAGTTAAGCATAAGTTTAATTGATGTTTAGGCTTGGATGACCTATGTTTAAACTTAGTTAGCATGGGTTTAACTTTAGTAGTACATAGGTATAATACTGCTATACATAACCTTTGTAAATATATTGGGTATACTAATTTAGGAATGTATTAGCTTAGGCCATTATTGTTATGACACATGTTCATTTACACCATTAGTTGCATGTTAGATATACACAATTGTATGGTCCAAAAATTATACAATATCAATTTTATAGTTATAAGCATAACCAATTTAGTTGCAAACAACTAGTTGCATGTAATTGCATAGTGTTTGGTTGCAAACAATAAGATTTTTTCTAGTGTATGAAATTTACATTTTAGTAACAACTAACATTTAGCATGGGCCTTGTAAATAAACCCTAAACCCAACAAATAAAAAAGGTGGGTATGGGCATACATACCTCCGTGGAGATTTCAGATTCATAGAAATCAATGATTATGTTAATTTATCGTATCTAGGTTGTTTTGTTGGACTCCCATTCCTAATATGTGCCATCACATGCCATCTTAAACCTTTTCGCATACACATATTGGGTTGTGCAAATGAGGGTTTGTAGGTCCTCATCCTTTTCAATGCTTGTGTGGGCTACCAATGCCCCAAAATTGAATGTGCAAGATTTGCAAAAGTGAATATGAAATTAATTGCACTAATTAAAAGGGACTTTTGTACTTCAAATTTCCTTATATAAACAACTAGAACTAATCTCATTTTGCATGAACTTTCACACAAGTTTGAGTAGTCACCTTTTGGTAATTTTGTTGTTGACTCACATGTGCATTGTTTAAGATGTGTGCATTCATCTAAATGTGGTCTTGCAATGAAACCCCCCTCACAAGTCAAAGGACAAGTAGATTCGACTTTCTTTACCACAAGGTTATGCACCTTCTTGAGATGTTCGATGAACAATTATTGCGTGGCATATGCAAAGGAACACATGTTGACTTTGCACACCCATTTCAATCCCACCGTAGTCCAATTTGAATCCTTTTGGGCTATCTTGGGTGTTTGAAGGGTTTCATTTGCTCTTTCAATTGCCCCCCTTGAACTACCAATTGAAATTGAGATGAAAAAAATGATTAGTGTACACTTGGCACTATTATCAATGTGAGTATTGCATAAACCATAGACCTTAGACTCTATTTGCCCTCATCACTTTTAGCTATTGCACAAAAAAAATCAAAAAGAAAACCCTAGCTTCCATCACATTTTGAGATGGAAGTTAAGGTTTTTCTTTTATAAATTTGATGATAATTTACAAGAGGAAACAACACAAGTATGAGCCTGAGTGATTCAACTCAAATTGTCACATTCTTCTTCAAAGATTTTTTCATGAAAGTGAGAAAAAATCCTAAGACAAATGATACCTCACAAAGAGGTTTACTAAATGTATGATAAAATGAAAATTATATCGTATTACAATTTCTTCTTTGTATACATGGATCATCATTTGCTTCAATAGAGTTGGATTCATCGAATTGGTAGGAAGGCACCACAATGAAAATATATAATATTAATTGAGCTACATCATTGGAGTTAGGATATTCAACTCACCCTTGATCATCTCCTCCAACTGCATTTGATCAAACATGTTGAATTGAAATTGCAACTCCTTTTGATCTTCCTTTCCCCAACTTGATGTAAATGACATATTTTCCCACTAGTCATTTGATCACAAATCCTACACATGGACATAAAAATAGAAGAAAGAAATGAAAAAAGAAGACAAAAGCTCCCCAAAAAAAAAAAAGAAAAAAAGAAAAAAAAAAAAAAAAAAAAAAGAAAAAAAAAAAAAAAAGAAAAGAGAAAAAAAAAGGGAA
>Ga0116231_10009497_pt1 | contig 16376 bp, 8 predicted proteins | sample S1TSphgellanicum_2_FD_89695 | JGI IMG/M metagenome (GOLD analysis project Ga0116231, IMG submission 89695) | Host-associated microbial communities from peat moss isolated from Minnesota, USA - S1T2_Fd - Sphagnum magellanicum MG | ecosystem: Host-associated > Plants > Peat moss > Unclassified...
GTTTTCTTGGGGGGAGCGGGGGTGGACGCCGCCGCAGACAGGGCGGGGGGTGTGGGGACTGGGTGGGCGGGTGTTGGGGGGTGTGTAAAAAGGTGGGGGGGGTAGGGAGGGGGGGGGGGGCCCCCCCCCCCCCCCCCCAGGGCGAACTTGATGAATTCTTTTTGAGAAAAACGGGAAATGTCTCCAGAACTTTGAGGCAGTGTCGAATTTTCGCCTAAAAAGGAAGGTTGGTTGGTGGGCAGTGCTTTTTTGTTTAGGGTGTAGGCAAATTCGACCTTGATTTTGGTCTGGTACCACTAGAATAGAATATGGGGTAATTTTACACATTCTCTCTCGCCAGATACTTTACAGAAGTTTCCAGACTGACCTCCTCTTTCGCTGAACTTACTGTTGGGCTAATTAATTATTGTGTGTGTTGAAGGCCCAGAGACAGTTGTACTGGAACGTGGCATTTGATTTTGGCGTCATGCTGATGCAATTTCGCGATCAGGCGGCTTCTCAGAATCCCAAAAAAGCACACTGTGCAATGATACGAGGGCTCGCGGGCTCAAACGCGCTTGAAACTGTTCGCATCACTGGTTGGTTTAATTCGTAAAATCCGGTCAAGGTCAAGCGCATTCGCCTGGGTGCGCCTGGGTGCCCAGATTGATTCACTAGTAGACGACCAGGAATCCTTATCTAGACATTTTATTGCCTACTAGACATTACCTACTACGTGTGTGCGCGATTCGGTTATAAAAAGGGACAAGGGTGCAGATAAATTTCAAGTCTCACAATTCACCTCTCCAGCACTTGATCAGCAGCTCCCTTCCCTTCTCCGCCTAGTGCAGATTGTTAGCTCTTTCATTGTTCCTATTTGATTTCTGGACTCCAGGTTGATCAGCAGCTAGCTACCATGGGATCACGTTACAACCAAATGCGGGCTGTGCTCTGCTTGGTGGTGGTCATCGCAATGAGTTGCATGCAAATCAGATCGGTGAGTGCGGCCGACCCTGATCCATTGCTCGACAATCCACTTAATCTCACCAGCTTCACTCTTCGTGACATCTTTCACAATGGCGATGTCTCTTCAGGCCCTGGAGGTGTCCGTGCCGCTGTGAACACTCGAAACTTTCCTGGCACCACGTACGTATAATATCTCCATGCACACTGATCTATAGAACACTCTCTACTATTGTTGTACATGTCCAAGGGTCTCTTTTCATTAGGCTGCTATGATCACAGTTACACACTAATGCAGCCTATTGTGTACCATCTCCACTGTGTAAATTAGTACTGATAGGTGCGTGCTCTGTTGGTACATTTATGTGTATCTGTAGGTCTGAAGGCATAACCGTGGTGAGATTTGAGATGGTACCATGTGGGGTGAATGTGCCACACACACATCCGCGAGCATCTGAACTGCTCTCTCTCATTAGTGGTGGCCCACTCCAAGTGGGCTTCATCGACACGTCAGGTGAATAATATTGCTGCTGTTAAACTTTTGATAAGCTCTTGCAATCATTAACACAATGTCCAATTGTGCATGCCCTACAAGAGAATGTGGTTTTTTTCACTCAAAAGGCCAGGGCTCATGTGTGAGGTAAATTTTCTAGTTTCGTCTATTATTGTACGGTACAATATGTTATGTTCATTGTGGCATATAAATTACATTAGCAGCGGCCTTTTGTGTGAGAAAAACCATTGATGTAAATATCCATGTAGTGCTTCACCTGAGAGCTTACGTTCTGAAAGCTAGTTGCAATTACATGGCTGCAGGAAACGCACATCTTGACATCATCCGCCCAGGAGATTCCACCTTATTTCCAAGAGGATTACTTCATTTTGAAATCAACTTGGGCACGGAAAATGCCACATACATCTCAGCTCTCAACAGCCAGAACCCTGGAACATTGGTACATAATCTACCCAACCCTGCACAGTCATGATCACCTTGTGTACTGCAAGTTATGGGTCGAGATCTAGCGATTAGATTAGGGATAAATTTTGACATTACATGGGCTGATGATGCCTACTCAAGTCAGTCCCACAAATTCTGTAAAAGAATCTAAATTGCTAGAAATTTGCAGGGAACAATTCCATTCCGGAATGGCATTGATCACATACATTCCATATCTTCAATCTGATCAATAAATTGTGTGGATGTGATCTACAGAATGCTGGAGCTTCCTTGTTCAGAGTTCCCGAACTCCCCCTTGCAACAGCCCTCAACACTGAATTTTCAGTACTCAAAAAGATTGCGGAATCCATTTCCCCTGATTTGACTACCTTGGAAAAGAGCAGCAAAGCTCACTGTGTTCCTGGTCAAGTGGTTTAAAAAAATGATGTGAATTCGGCTTGCTGCACCCAAGCCCTCAAGGTGCATCCATGATGCACAACATCTCCATTGCCAACTCAAATTGACTCCAGTGCAATCATGCAAAGATCTACCATGCCCTGATATCCAGGAAGGAAAAAAATTCATCCATGTTGCATAATATTATCCACCTTAGTTTGATTAATTAAATAAACAAATGAAGCAAACACGATTCCCAGAGACGTGATTGTTGTAGGCACAACTCTTGAGTGACAAATATCATAGTGCTTTTGAATTTTTATACATTCATGTGTGCCCTTTTAATGTTCCAGTGACGATGATAATCAAATTAGTCTCTGTGGACCAAGAATAAGGTTCATTAGTGGTCATCATTACAAGAATTATGGATTTTGATCACTTGACATTTTTGTTGAATGAAATGGAAAAATGTCTTTCGTAATTTCTATATTTTTTCATGTCTTGATTTTATATATAGGAATGAACTACTGTCCTTTGGACAACAAATTCTCCAAATGTTCTTTAAGACACTTAAAAAATATACTTAGAATTTTTCTATTTTTTTTCTTATTTTGGTGCAAATAATAATTTTGGACCAATAGCTTTTTTTAAGGAAAATTCTAGCATTATGGGAACAAAACAAAACAAAAGAATATTTAGAAAATATTTTTAAATGTGAAATTGAAAAACATATTTAAAAGTTTATGAAAAAGGTCACATGACCTAAGCTTAACCTAGGTGCCACATATGTTAATTAATTTGTAAATATTATATTAATTTAATAGGGTTTAGATTTAGGTAGGATAGTTAATAATAATAATAATAATAATATTATTACAAGTAAGCTATTATTACTAATAATAGATAATATGGGTGAATGCGTGATCAAGTGGCTCAATATCAACAAATTTACACTCATAAATCCGATTTTTTAAAAATGAGTCAAATAGACATGATTGTTACTTTTTAAAATATTATAAATATAATATTTGAACAATACATGTTCAATTGCTTACAAACCTTCCTAAATCTATGTGAAAACTTATATTTAATATAACTTATGTCATTTTTTAATTTGGAAGTCCTAAAAGGGAAACTTGCAAAGTTTACATGAATAATGGCCCATGTAAATCTTTCAAAAAATATGCTTTTGGGACAAATTTAAAAAATTTAAAAAAAAAAAAAATTGCAACTCATATGGACTTATGAAAATATGATCAAATTTCAACCATTCAAAAGTGTCGAATTATTAAATAGTTAAAGTTTTCAAAAACAAAATTCTTCATATAAGTTTATCATCTTGTATTACATTACATATTGAGTCCCAATAAAAAATTTGGAATGTGAATCATTATAAAATTTTCCATTTTTGATGTTTCAATCAAATGACTAGTCCATATTTTTTGATTTCAAAAGTCCATTATTACTAACAAATGAATTTTTTTATTAATAAATATTCACACAATTCTTTTGATAATGAAATTGTTAATTTAGATCCAAGTTTCAATTAATAGATCTAAAGATATATTAATCACCATATGCATTGAATAAAGGGTACCTAGGAAAAAAACATTGTTTCATCACAAAAATGAGCCATTCGATTGTGCATCTACCCATCTAATTAATAAATTTAGTATCTGACATTAAGTAGTAATTTTACTCTAATAATTAGTAGTTGGTATGTAATAACTTGGTATAATTAAGGTAAACACACCCATCACCAAACATTACTATACCATTGAGCACCTAGGTAAATTTCCCCAATTTTTTTGTTCTTGAAAGATTTTTGTGCTCATGGATTGGCCAATGGAAGGTTTATGATTTTTTTTTGAAGTCCAAAAACAGAAGAACAACCCAAAAAAAAAAAAAAGAAGAAGATGACTTCATTCTAGGAGAAAAAATAATTAGACTTTTATATTTTATATTTTATATTTTCCTTTTTTTTCGAACAATTTAAAAAACTATGGGTGCGCCATCTAAAATTCTTTAAATTTTTTTTGAAATAAAGACAATATAGTAATGATCAAAGAGCTTGACCTTCAAAATTCGACTTGTTCTTATGTACTTAAACTAAACATTGACCCCCTTCACTTGCAAAGGGCATATTTTGTTCATTTTGAAACCAATTTGAATGATTTTTGCAACTTTGGATACATTAGGTGGAGGATTACAAAATCTTTTCAAACTCTGGAGACAATTGAACAAATTCCAAATATTTATGAGTTTTTGTCCACCTCTTTACACTATGAGAAAGAAGGATGTTTTGCAACTTTGCAATTCAGTTTTTGAGTTGTAATGATCACTTGCAACTCATCGTATTTCTACACTATGAATGTCATCAAACAAATTGCAAAAGTTGCAAAATTGCAACTCATTGTAACTCAATTGCAATTATGTCGAAACCACTCATTTTCAACTATTGTGCAACTCCACTATAACTACAACCATAACATCATGTTGACGTTAATATTTTTCATCCATCCATTAAAACTTAACATGTGGCATTATGAAAATTGAATTAAATTTTTTTGAAATAGTGATCTCCATCATTTATTATGATTATTGATGGTCCAATATTATGACATGTTGCCCAATAAAAAAATTTCCACATGGCATATTAATTAAAATTTGAAAAATAAAATAAATAAATAATGCATTTTAATAACTACATAGGTCAATACATAACCATAGGTAAATAGGTTGATAGGTCCTAGGATTAACATACCTACACTACATACCTACTTACTTACCTACCTACATAAGTAGGTAGAAAAATAAGATCTACTTACGTAGGTAGGTAAGTAGGTAAGAAAATACAAGACTAGGTGAATTAAAGAATAATCTTGTAAATATTTATTTTTATTTTGCCTTTAGGTGAAGCTTTTTTGAACTCATCCCAAAATGGCATGAATATTTTAGTGTGAAAACATAAGAGAGGACACTTTTATATAGTTTGTGAGATGGGATTCAAATACAGCATATGGGTTAAATCCTCTAGTTGTTTTTTAGTTAAAAATTGAGTTACAACAACATAGAGTAACCTATTTGGTGATTGAACACTTAAATGCTCAGGGCAAGCAAGATCTAAAGGGAGGGCTCTATTTTTTTTGGTGTCAAAACAAAACTTGAACCCCTCTTATTGGCACATATGGCACACAAATAATCGTCAAAAACGGAATAGAATTGAAAAAGTTATGGCCCCCCAAAGTAAAGGAGGTCAAGAATTTTAAAAAAACAAACTACCAAATGCTACAAAGGTTGGTTCTTGAACACCCAAAAACTTCCTTTTTTTGTTGTTATGTTGCTATTAGTTCAAAAATGATTTGTAGAATTTTATGTGATGTTCTTATAACACTTTAATTTGTTTAAAATGAATAAGAAATAAGAAAGTTATGAGGTATGAAGGTAGGAGGGGTCAAAATGAAAAAAAGGGAAAAATAACACATTTTACAATTTGTAAAAAGTATTTTTCAGTTGTCTTTTGGCTTTGCATTTCAAAGATGATTTGTAGAGCTTGAAAATGCACTTCTATAACATTTTAAATCATTCAAAATGAAGAAGACAACTAATTACAACATAGTTGTTGCACCAATGGCACATTTACAATAGTTTGAAAATAGTTGTCACATGTAACTATAGTGCAATTCCTTCAAAAATCAAACATGGTTATTATAGATGTATATACTTTATGTACAAATTATCATATAGAAGATCCATTTTTAACTCACTTATAACTATAATATAAATAACTGATTTTCTAACATGGCGACCTATTTATTAATTCCCTATATTTTCCAAATGATAGTTGCATACTAGTTGTAATACCTAAGGGGTAGTTGCACAATAGTTGTATATGAGTTTTTTTTAAGCTCTAATTACAAAGTAATGTGGTTTTGATAGACACAATTTTTCATAGTACTACCCTAAAGGTTATTAAAACCAACATGATGTGACCGTTTTACATTGTGTTTGTCAGGATAGATGAAGCAAAAAACTTCTTAACATTCGAATAGCCTTCAACATATGACATATGAGACACCCCCCTTCTAACTTTTCACTTACCAATCTTGTGGCAATCAAAAATTTTCAACAATTGCCACAAGGTTGGCAACTAAAAACTCAGAAGGGGGGCATCTCATATGTCATATGTTGAAGGCTTTCCAAAAACATATGACATGCTTCCTTTTCCTTGCAATTGAAAAAATTCGATCACCATTCAACAATGGGGGTGTGTCGAATGGCAACGAAATGTTTTTAATCGCCATTTGACACAATCCAAAAAACAAAAAAACCAAAAGGGACATGACAAATAAAATAAAATAAAAGGTGGGGGGTACGGAAAAAAAGGGGGAGTGGAGACAAAAGAAACAAGAAAATAAACAAAATGGGGGGATAGGGGGAAAACAAAGAACAAGCAAAAAAAAACCCAAATGGTGGGGAAGGAAAAAAAAACCAAAAGAAGGGTTTTCACGAAATGACAACTAAATTCAATAACCTTAGTCAAATTCGATTAACCCCATTAGATGGTAACCAAAATGGATTTGGTCGCCACCAAATTCAATTGTCACCGTTGGATGATGAACAAAATGGATTTAGTTGTCACCATTAGATTCGATCACCATTGTCAAATGGAGACCGGAAAGGGGGGAATATGACAAACCCCCCTTTTATTTGTTTCGGTCGCCCACAAGGATGGGTGACTTTAAAAAATATGGTTGCCATCCAACCATCACAAATTTTCAGATGGCGACCAAAGTTTTTTAGTTGTTAAAAAAGGGGGCATGCCACATGTTTGTGAAAACCTCTTAATGAAAGCTTTCCAAAAACATATCACAACCCCTTTTGTGGTGACTAAAAAAATTCAATCATCATCCAAAAAATAATGACAGTAGGATGGTTGGCGATTGAAATTTTTTGGTTGCCACACCTTGTCCCATTTTGATCACCCCCTGTGATGACTTAAAAGTTTTAGTCACCACAAGGATGGATGATTAAAAAAATTTGGTTAGCCCCCTTTGTGGCAAGCAAAGAATTTCGATCACCATCCAACACACCCACACCATCGAATGACAACCTAAATTCTTTCATCACCCACGAAAGAAAACGAAGCATGAAATTAATTTTTTTCCCAAAAAAATACCATAGGCCCCACCCCTTTTGGTCGCCATCTAATGATGGGGTATGTCGAGTGGCAACTGAAATTTTTAAGTCGCTTAGAAAATGGGGGGGTGGAGGATGTAATATCATTTTTGAAAAAATAAAATCATCCCCACCATGCCCTCTTGGGCAACTAAAAAGTTTAAATCGCCATCCAAATGGTGGGGGTGTGTCGGATGGCGACAAAAAAATTATGTTACCCCCTATGGTAATCGTGGCAACTGAAAAAATTTCAACTATCATAAAATATTAGCCTATGGCATCTTTTTTTGAAAGCTCGCATTAAGGGTTTTCCAAAAACATGTGACATGCCCCCTTTCTCAATGACCAAAACCAATCAATCACCATCTGACACACCCACACCATTGAATGGTGACCAAAAAATTTTGGTTGCCATTTGATGGTGGGTTGTGTCAAATGGTAATCACCATTAAATAAACCGATAATGTCAAATAGTGACCATTTTTTTTTATCGCTAAGAAAAGGGCCCATGTCATATTTTTTGGAAAGCCCTTGTCGAAAGCTTTCCAAAACCATAAAAACACCCCCCCCCTCTATGCTGACCGAAAAGATTTGCTTGCCATAAAAAAAAGGTAATCGAAAAAATTGTCATCGTAGGGTTGAATTGGCAACCAAAAATTTTGGTTGCCAAAAGGTTTGGCGATTGAAAAAATATAATTGTCATACCTTGTGGTGACCAAAAAAAATTAATTACCGTATCCTATGGCAATTGAAAAAAAAATCGATCACCAAAGGATATGATGACCAAATTTTTCAGTTGCCACAAGGTTTATGATGACCAAAATGGGCCCAGTTTGGATCACCCATAAGCCTACCTTGGCCAACCTAAAAATGTTTTTGACCTAGGTTGACCTAAGCTAATCTTACATTGACATGACACAAGGGTGCATCTATGTCCAAATGCGTTTGTCACATTATGATGGACACACAAATGTGGTGACAACCTTGCCTACCCTTGTTACATTTTCTATTGGGACTAAAATGGAATTAGAATGATTATCTCATATTGTTTATCATAATTTTGAAGTTTGTACATTATTTAAGTCTAGGTGCATTAGTTCAATAAGTAAATGGCAATTGGGATAAACCAACGAAAAAGGTTCAAACCCAAACAATTTATTTTTTAAAGATTATTTTAAGCTACCTATCTAAACTAACCTAACTACCTAACTATTTAACTACCTACTAACTACTTAGCATAAGCCTACCTATCCATCTACCCAAGCTTATTTATTTACCTAACTACTTACTTAGGTGCCATGTTTCAATATTAAACAATCTAAATTTGATTAATTAATTTAAAATACTACATGCCCAAATGGGCTTTAAATGCCATGTGTCATGAAATAATAGCTTTAAAAATAGACACGTCATAAAATAATTATTGTTTAATTGCATATGTTGCTATAAAAATACAAATGGATGAAAATGTACAAGCATATTATGTATACATCATATGTACAATATGTCACATGTAATTAAATGTCATATGCAACTTATCTGATGCAACTAAAGCAAAAATCAATTGCATGTGCCACATGTGACTGAAAATTAGTTATAAACAAAATTGCAAAAGATAGATTTTCTTTTAATGTCCTTCATTAGAAAAAAATCTTAAATTTATGACTCCATATATGATTGATTTTGTAGTCATACTGAACATTATATGATTAAAGGGCCTTTAGTTGTCACTAAAAGAAATGTTGTCCATTTTGACCATGTTTTTGCAACTATTATGTGACTAATGTCCAAACCAATTGATTTTACAATTAGTAGTGTGTTAGTCCTACATGTCCATGTAATTGCAACTTGTTGTAATCGCATATGCAACTACAAGAAAGGTTGAACCAAATTCAATTGTAAATGCGACTACAACTTAAGCTAATATGATTTTCATTGAAAATGTAAATGAAAAGTGAACAATGTCATCCAATTTTTATTACATTCATTGATGGATGATAACATAGTTGTTTTTGCAACTACAAATGAAAGGTTTTTCAACTACAATTGTATATTTTATCGCATGAACAGAGAAACATAGACCACATATGAGAAACTTTGTTATTTCAATTGGACTATTATCCCTTCAATGTACCCATCCATGGGTCTTCTTTGCAATTATCCATGGGTCTTCCATGATATAATATTTAATAGTTACTACTCTTGATTTTAGTCTTAGTTTGATCTTTTAAATGTTTGTTTCTACTAATGAAGATGCAATTTTTCTATGTTAAGAAAGCTCAATGATTCCCATGTTGGAACAAGAATTGTTGCATATTATTTTACTTTTATGTGTACTAAATTTTTGCCAATTTCTATGTTTATTATGTTATGCAATTTCAAAGACTCTTTTTTCAAAACATTTTTAATCAGCCTTCAGCATTCATTAGATCTCAAATTATTGCAACATAATTTGATTAAACACAATTTGATATAAATTTAAAACATTTAAGCAATGTTAGAATCAAAATGAAATCAAGCAAAAAAGCAAAAGAAAGCCTCAACTTTTTAGGAAAATGAAATGGAATCATTGATTTTCTTTCTAGTTGTTTATCTATTAATATTTTTTATATGGGATCGACCACATGGTTCAAAAGCTTTTAAATCCAATTACCCCTAAATTGCATGCAAGTTCCACATGTAAGAAAATTATGTTTGCTCTCTAGACAACACATTATTAATAAGGGTCACTTTAAGACCTAACTCAATAGATTACACAATCTCTAGATATGGCAAGAAATATGGGGTAAAGTTGGCCTCTTTGGGTGGTTGTTTATGATGGAAAACTACCTTGGTTATATCATGTAAAAAATTAAGAATATTAAGAGTGGGAAGGATCTTATGTATGTAAGAAAGATTAATTCACACTTCAATTATTGGCATTGTGAATTTTTCAATCTTGTAACATTGTTCACATTTGAGCTCACATTTATTGTTAAATAATCATCATGTAGTAAGACAGTCATCATGGTTTGTTAACAATTTGCTTATCACTACAAAATAACCAAGTGATAGGAGAAAGGAAAAATGATAAAATCTATTCAAAATTATATATTCTTATGATTTAGAATGCATATTAACAATGGTAAACTACCATGCACTAGTAGAATTTGGTTGAAGATCCATCACAAAGAAGTTACATTGCATGTCAATCGGTCCATTGCAAAAGAATATCCAAAAAAACAACAATAAAAAAAACTTTAAAGAAGAACAAGTGACAATGTCAACTTCTTGTGCAAGAGTGTAAGCATGTGCAAATCCATAAATAGATAGGCACAAATTCACATAAGTGCATGAACAAAGGTGCACAAATTCACTTGACCATGTTTGTAATTAAACACAAACTTGCAAGTAAATTGGTTAACCACTAGTTGAGGATGAGGTCAAAGTGATTGTAGATCCAAAGGGCACTTCATGATATTACCAATCGTCATCCCTCCATTGAAACATTGCATTGTCCTCCAATGTAATGTTTCGATAGAGGCACAACAATCGACAAAATCACGAAATGTTGACATGCATTTCTTATAAACAAGCATAACATAAAGTTCAAAATGAGTTCATCAATCCAAGAGCACATATGATCCCTATCGGGTAGCAATGGGAGAAAATTCCTAAAAAACTACAAAAGATGAATTGGAACAAATTTCCAAGAAATGGCATCATATGCAAAGATAAATGGATTGCATTGAACTATGACTTCAAGAAAGCTCTAAACTATCATAAAGGCATTGATAATTGTACCTATTTTTGGGACTTGATGTTTGAAAAAAATAAATATTTTCATTTGCCTCATCAATATAACAAATAATACTAAGAATTGATTGAAGCCTTTTTAGTGGGTAAAGAATGTCATTGCTCCTATGCATATTAAGGATGTAAACATTGAAAAGGATGGAATTTATTAACCACTAGTGCAAGAACAAAATATAAAAATAATGACATGTAATCACAAGATAATTTACATATTGTTCAAGATGAAATTGTAGATAATTTGATCATGCATAAGAGTTGCAAGATATACATGGACTCATTTGAAAAAATGGAATAGTTCCAAGGCAATTTTCAACCTTTGTCAAGTAAAAGGATTACCATTCGAAATAGGTTTAATTGAATTAGTCTTGTTGTAAAAGTTTAGACAAATTAGAATAGTTCCAACGACAAGGGCAAAAATGAATGTTACCATTATTTCTAAGCATAATGTTAATTGCCCATACCCCACTAATAAATAATAAACCTTGCACAATATATCCTTCAATTCATTCGAAAAATTTTCTAAAAATTACAAGTGGATCAATAAAGTTGGTTTGTTTGTCATGAATAACAACATATTATCAATAAATGTTACTTGACAAAATAAATACACAACAAATCCTTACATACTTGGGTTTTCAAGCCTTACCATCCCAACCACTTTTAGAGGAATAGGTTGGCCTTCACACCATTGTCATGCAAGAAGTGGCATGCAAATCCATCTTATGGTTACCACTAGAGTTGCTTTTAAATAGGTAATATGTATAAGATAGTTGAAATGAATACTATAATACCAAGGTTGGTTTAGTAGCAAGGTGCCTATTTTCTTTTTTGTAATTTATTTTTAGTAGTAAAATTATGAACATTATACTTATGCACTATATTAAATAATGAAGCTATTGTGCTTAAAAGTTTCCTTCACATTTTGGGCACACTAGGTAAGTGTTTTTTTTTTAAAATTGGTAATTTCAAAAATAATTTTTTTGTGCCTAACCAACTTTGATAATACAATAAATAGTTCGATGAACCAAAAACAATTCGTAATAATTTTATATCAAATACACACCAATTGATTAGCATGAAGAAACACATTTTTTGAACTACCAAATATTATTTTGGATTACCTACATGAAGTAGTTATAACCAATACTTATTCAAGAAGGTAAAAAAAAAAGGACAATAGAAGAAGCAAATATCAATATTAAAGTTCAAGAATTAAAAAAATCTAAGGAGACAAAAACTCATGGTTATATTTTTCACTTTTGGTTATATACATAATATTCATAAAGATGGTATCAAATGGAAAGAGGGAAAACAAAAGGGGGGGGTGCATGTGCACATGTGTAATAAATGGAAATTTGGTTGTGTGTGTGTGTATGAAAGCTTTTAATATACACTATTACAAAAATGGGGTGTAGTTAACTAGCCTAAATCACTATGGAACCTTAAAAATCAAATAAATTCATTGCATTTTAGTGATTTCACCCTGGTTAAAGATATTTCACTATGTAAACATCATGTTTCATTATTAATTGACATAATTCACTATTATAATTTATTAAAATAAATAGATTTATTTTTATGTTGTTTTAAATACCCTATATATGTTACTTTATGATATATTTCATATTATTTATGGCTACTTTAGTTATTTTAATTTATACCCTATGTTATTATAAGTTATCATAAGCTACTATAAATTATTATACCTTAAATTATTATATGTTATTATACCTTAAAGTATCTTAGCTAGTTTATTATAAACTTTTTAGTTACTTTAAATTAAATTATTCAACTAACTTTAAGCTATACCTTATATTATTCTATCTAAAGTTAATATATGTTATTTCAAATTATACTTTAAGTTATTCAAAGTCATTCTACTTTATGTTATTATAAGTTATTTTATCTTATATAATAACTTAAAATAGTCTAAAATAAAATATAATGACTTAAGGTAAAATAGCCTAAATAGCCAATAATAGCCTATGAAAAATAACTTACAATAAAATAATTATTAATAACCTAAAATATCCAACAATAACTTACAATGAAATAATCACCAATAGATGTAATATAACATAAAATAATCAACAATAATTTATAATACACTATCCACCAATAATTGTAATATAACCTAAAATAACCACAATAACTTATGATAATTTAACCATCAATAGCCATTAATATAATAACCACTTATATCCACCAATATAATGACCATTAATAACCATCAATATCCACCAATAGAATAGCCACCAATAACCATATATTATAATTATTTATAATTGCCAAAAATAATTTAAGATGAAATAATCTACCATAGATAAAAATAACTTAAGGTGAAATATCCTATAATAATTTAGAATAACAACATGTCAATAATAACATAAGGTGAAATAACTTTCAATAGCCAAAAGTAACCAACAATAACCTCACATAGTCAAAAATAGTTTAAGATGAAATAACTTAAAACAGTCAAAAGTAATTTATAATAGTTTCAAGTAACCTAAAATGAAATACTTTACAATAGTAAAAAATAACATAGAATAGCCAAGAATAACTTATAATAGTCGAAAATAGCTTAAAGTGAAATACATTAAAATAACCAAAAGTAACATAAAATAATCAAAATAAACCTAAAATAACCAAAAGCAGCCTTGGGTGAAATATCTAAAAGTAATTGAAAATAATTATAAATATCCATAAATAATGTAAGGTGAAATAATTTAGATTAATGAAAAGTAGCCCTATAGTAACTAAAAATAACCTAGCATAGGTAGTATTATTACATTAATAAAAAAATTATCTGTTTATTAAACTATTTTTTTCCAAAAGAATGGTCATTGAAATGTTATTTTATTGTGATATTCAAAAAATATATATTCAAATGATTTTACACTTTCAAAAGGAAATAAATGTACATTATTGAAATTTTTAAAAAAGTAAACTCAAAAAAATTTATTTGGACAAAATTTCAATAATATATGAAATTTCAAATTTTATGTTTTTGTAATGTTTATAATGAAATATTTGATAAATATAATGCAATATAACATATTATCACAATAAGTGAGATGGCTTAATGGTAAGGGATGGCTGCTTCCATTCTAAAAATCAAAGGATCAAACCTCACAAGTGGTGTGTGTGTGTGTGGTCAACAATGGTAAATTGACCAAATATTTTCCTATTTAATTCCCTAAAGTAGGTGTCTAAGTTGATTACATGGCTTCCATACCTATGTTAAGTTTTTAACTTAACTTAGGCAATGAGACGTGTCAATAACTTCATAAGCTGAAAATCATGAAATTATCAATAATATTATATATTAAATAATTTAAATTTCATTGATTTTCCATGTTGCATAGTTAATTAATTAGCAAGTGAATGGCTTAATAAATTTGTATTTCACTTTAAAATAACTTTGTTTCATTAGCTATTAGTGAACCAATTCATTGTCTATAATAATTGGTCCCCATTCACTAAAGGGTTAATTAGTTTCACCATGGTAAAAATGTTCAAATTCACTCAAAATTTAATGAAGCCCAGAATGAATTAGGACACATTTTGGTGTAGTGATAGAATAGCAAAGTTGAAATATTCAAAGTCTAATTCAACATGAAGGAAATTTATTAAATCACATATGAATAATTATAATATAATTATTAAAAGTTATGGAAAATTCTCCTTGTATTAATTGCCTTGGTTATATCTTGGCACATTGTGATTGGGATAAAGTGATGGGACAAAAACCTAGCTAATAATAATAATTAAATATGAAAAACTAAATAACTTACAAAATATCATCACTAACAACCTCTTACTTTCAATTTCAATATTTTTATAACATTTGCATCTAAAACATTAAAGTTAAAAGAAAATGCAACAATGTTTTCTCTCTTATTAAATTGAGTATAAAAAAAACAATAATATGCTTATGGATGCAATGGACAATATCAATGTTACTCAATTAAAAATTGACTAGTGTAACTCGTGTTCATGAACATACCTTTGAAAAACATTTACACAACCTTAAATCATGAAACACAAAAGTCCACAAGATGAACAAGAGTATGGTGAACATGCTTTCAAATTTGAGTATTATTATATGTGTCATGCATTCATCAAGGATCAAACATTCATGGGTAAGCCTACACTAAAAAGACCCACTGGACATGTAACCACTTTTGAAATATGCATTTGTAAATTTTAAAATTAAGTTAGGATTCAAAAGTTCCCATATATTTTGTGTATTGTGAGGTAAAATATAGTGAAGAATGACAATTTTTTAAATGAATTATTTTTAGTAATGTATGATGGTGGAAATGGACTAAAAAACACTTGTAACCATTCTTGGGTTCCTAAATTTGGCAAAAAATTTCTTGAAATTGAATCAAATATTTTTGGGAAAATTTAATTTTTTCACATTAAATAATAGTTCGAGCAATGGTTATGTGTCATGTCATGCTATAAAATCCATTCCTTACTACTATCCTTTGTGAAAAAGAATTGGGTGTGGGTCCTTTTACCATAGACACACCCTCATGCCTTTAACAACTAATTTTTACCTTCACATCATTTAGTATTAAATGAATTGCCAATTAATGTTTTCAATGATGAAAAACAAAAAAATGTTATAGAATGAAAACATGTAGCACTTGATGCAAATTCCATGATCATAAGTTTTAGGCATTTGGTTTCAATTTAAAGTCCAAACCTTAAATTATATTGTTCTTGTGTTTTTAATTATAGATATGTTGCATTAGACGCCACGTCAACAATTCAAAATTTTATGAAAAAATGAGATTATAAAATTCATGAAATCAACATCTATGATACCCTAAATATTGTTGTATCAAATTAAGTTGATTAACCCTTCACTAAAAGAAAATTTGTCTTTTGCAAGTTCAAAAAATGTCATTTGCAATTGTTACTGACGCACTCCCAAGTCCCGGGTTGAACCCACTTGAGGGTCCAACTATGTGTAGTTGCGGAAAGTTGGGACTTGAGGGGCGCTCCCGACTTCCAGCACTAAAAGGGGGTAGAGGGGCGTGCTAGAAGTCCCGGGATTAGACTAAGAAGATGGACTAGAAGATCAAGCTTGAATCTGCATCCAAAACCAACCACAAGA
>Ga0116231_10009498_pt1 | contig 16376 bp, 11 predicted proteins | sample S1TSphgellanicum_2_FD_89695 | JGI IMG/M metagenome (GOLD analysis project Ga0116231, IMG submission 89695) | Host-associated microbial communities from peat moss isolated from Minnesota, USA - S1T2_Fd - Sphagnum magellanicum MG | ecosystem: Host-associated > Plants > Peat moss > Unclassified...
GGTACATACTGCACTCCAGCTTGAAAACGGACCAACCTTCCTCCATCCAGCTATTGTAGCTGATCTACTTATACCACCGCGTCGTGTGTTGAACCTCTCAACAGGGGATCGTCTAGATAACATGAAATGAACAAACTTGACATCTTTATATTGTAGCTAGATTCTTATGCACAGATCCTCATTTCCCTCATCCACAATATCTGCATGTAATATCACCAAAATTAAGATCAACTCTGCTGGTGGTGACTAGTCGAACATTTTGGGCGGGATAATTTCTACCTTCATGGAGGATTTTCTCTGTGCTAAAGCACTAGGAGAAATTTGCTAGTCGTGTACTTGAACGGCCTTCATGATAATGTTTGCCTTGTGCTATATTATGGGTAAACCCCACTAGTGGGAGAATTTCCCAAAATGCAGGGTGGGACTGAGCTACCCGCCTTCTTCTAGGCCCCTTCTTTCGGGAAACGCCCCCATCTTCATCCTGGGGCTTCAGTCTACACCTAGATTCCTAGTGAAAGAAAATAGTGCAGCAGTGATTTCCGTGTTCAAGGTTCATTTTATCAAAATGCATCCTCATGCATGCATGTGTGGCAGGGACTTATCGAATTCGTGCCTCAAGTGGTGGCTCAAATAGTGGCCGATGTTGTGCGACTCTTCGCTTTGGGGTTCACAAACATTGCTGTCACGCAGCTGGCGCCTTTGGGATGTGAGCCTGATACCACAATATCCGATAATTACACGGCATGCAATACTCTTGGAAATCTCTTGGTCCCATTCCACAACAGTCTTCTAGTATCGAACCTTTCCAACACTCTGCCCCACGCAAATATTATATTTCCTGATTTTTACAACGCCTTCAACTCCATTTTTGATGCAAGACCCGGAACTACTGGTAAGACCCCAAACATCATATCTACACCAAATGTTTTCTTATTATCAAGTAACCCCAAAAGAAAAAAACTAAAACTAAGATCCGAAGACTGATCATGATGCATGTGCACGCTGCTGATGTTAGGACTCATGAACTCAACAATTGTGTATACCATAGAGCGTGAATTTGAAATATGCTTTATTATATTTATGCGATGCCATTTATTTGTCACAAATCAAAATTCTGGCAGCAAATTCGCTCTGATCATGATACTAGATTTCTCTATTCTCTGCGGTATTTATTTCACAAGAAATGTTTTTGGCATTACCTGTAAGGAAAAGAGGAGAAACCTGTGACGACTCAAAGTTGAATTAACAAAACATAGGGAAAGCTTTCCAAGGGAATTATTGGGGGACCAATATTTCCAATGCTTTTATTCTTTTTTTTTTCATTGTGAAAAGAGAGGGATCGTTGTATTCCCTTATTGTCAAAAAAAACAAACCATTTCATGTTTGCATAGGGGAAATTCAAGCTCTTCTTGATCAATGGTCCCACAGGGAATTCTAAAAAAGTTTCTCAATGCAGGGTTTTCTTCTCCAATTCTGAGGCCATGTTGTGCTCCTACTACGACTACTTCGGGATGCGCGTATGTGGATAGCAACAACCAACCTCTCTATACTCTGTGTAACAACCCTTCGCAAAGTTTCTTTTGGGATAGCTTTCATCCAACTCAAGCAGGCTGGTCTAAAATCTACAATCTCCTCTTGACTTCGTCCACCTACACCGGTGGTAGGTCACTCGAATGTTTCTTGCTCCCACAGCTCTGTCAGTGATTAAGCTGCTAATGTGAAGGTTCCAATACTCCACGACTAAGTACAACTTCAAAGACTTTGATTGCTGATCATCTATCTATGAAGGAAGGTAGTTTGTTTGCTTTGTTTAGGGTTTATAATAAATGATAATTAACCGTGTCTCTATACAGACAAGGGTTATTATAATCTTACTATGAAACATATACACAATTTATATACAGGTATTACTAGAGTAGTAGTACAGGGGCAGCTTCAGCACATGTTGTTTGTCCGAATAATGAAATCGATTTTGAAGATTTCATTGAGAAAACTAACTCTATGAAATTTTCAGCATTTCTAAAAGTATTTCTAGAATTTGTGCTAGTACTTAAAAGAAGAGGCTTGTGCCCAGGATATTGGGCCCTTCATGAGGAACTTTGTTTGATTGAGAGGATTGAATTGTTTGGAGGAGTTCTCTTCAGTACTTATATACTAGCACTTAAATAATGTTGGGAAGCCTTATAAGGCATAATGCCTAGGTGTTGAAAGAAAATAAAATTGTGGTCAATGAGATTACAGTTCAGATTGGTGTCTTGATTTTTTTTCAAAAGAGTTGCGTTAATTAACTAGTAGTACTTTTATGAACTGCTTGTCTTTTGAGCATGCTGGCCCAAGTTTGATGCAACCTGTCCAAAAAGACATGCAAATTGCAAGGAGCTTTTAACAAAAAATTTGGAGAGCTTTTCAACACATGCTTCTCTAATTTTCCTAAGGGGTTCACAAACCCTAACATTTCTGACAATTTCAAACTTGTTTTAAGAGACAGTGACCTAGCTAGCCCATTATTTGTGCAGTTTATTATTTACATGTGCTAGATGTATCACACAATTACAAGGTGGTTTATGTCAATATAATAATGACTAGTTTGTAGGAGACCACTCATAATTAATCATAGTTAAAAACTTTAAATCAAATATGATTTTAAATATTAATATTTAATGACAATGTTTAGAGGATAAGAATTGTAGGAACATTAATTTTTCAACTAACATTTATGTGTGTTGTTAGATTTTAACCTTGTATGTATATTGATAACTTGTTATAATATTAATTCTAGTGATGATGATTCATTGGAGTTGGTTTAGGTAGGACTATTTTAGATTTCATAAGTTGTAGGTTGTTGTGGTCATTTAAACAATTTCAAATTAGAATCTATTTAGTCCATTCCCAAGTAAAGATTAGGCATGGAATTGTGTTTTTTCAAAACTATGTCTTTTTAACATTTCTTTCCCAACACCATGTTCACAAGCAAATTTTCGATATCTTTTGCACCAATTTGCATCCCATTTCACTTTAATTGAGTTTTGAACCAATTGTTGAATTGAATTAAAACTGAATTTAGTTGAATTGAAATTAATTCAATTTAAATTCAAGTCAATTCAATTCAGATTTAAATGAGTTGAATTAATGATTTAATACACATTGCATCATATGATTACTATCCTTTGGCTAGTAATTTGTGAATTACCAAACCAATTCTTCCACATCATTGAAATTACCAAAGCGATTGCATGTATTCACATTTGTATGTAGTTTGTACCACGCATGTGAAGAAGGTTGGGTTTTTGGTCATTAAGTTTTGTATATTTATATATAAGATTAAATTGAATAATAAATTCACAATTAAAAAAATGGAACTTAATTTTCATTGGAAATTTTATTTTCAAACCAAAGTTTAACAATTCTAAAAATTCTTGAGCCTTTAAACCATTGTGGTTGTTCAAAAGTACAATTGCTAGGCCAATATTCCAAAAACAGATCCCAAGATAAGATGTCAACTCATCAAATGTCTTGAATTTTTATTAAAGATATTTTCAAATTAGTGCCACATTTTGGTTTGAAGATGATCTACACCATGGTTGAGAAGAAATGAGAAGAAAATAACAAAAAGATCAAAATACCAAAAGTACATTAGGGACATTGGGGGCATTATATGTCAATTGATCATCATTGATACTACAAAACAATGTGAAGCCCAGGTGTACTAATATATAGAGGGCACTATTGAATAGGCTTGTGTGTAGGTCTGAAGAAAAGATATTATGGCTAGCAAAATTGTTGGATTCTATAATTTGACATTTCTTTTCTTAGTTATCTTCAGTGAACAAACAATTAAATGTATAATAAGGTTTGGTAGGTTTGTTGAAATTTTGAAAGACCATTGGAAATGAGAGAAAGGGATATTATTTTCAATGTGAAGCAAAATATGATTGTTTGTAGGCCTAAAGTTTTATTTTGAAAGTTAGTGAGATTGTTGGATTTGGTGATTTGAATGTGTTTTCTTAGTTATCTTGAGTGAATTAATAGTTCAATATGTAATAACTATTTATAAACAGGGTTCTTGCACATTTCTTTAGCACTTTGTTATTGAGTGTGCCTTTCAATCGCTTCTGACATACAATTGTCATTTTTCACTTATATTTGTTCATGTCCATTGAACTCAAATTCCAATGCTCATATGTTAAAACCATGTTTTGTTGTATTAATTTCTGTTAAGTGATACACAAATGGCAACAATCAACTTGGGCTTTGCATTGCTACCCACCACCAATGATGATCAACCAATCAATTGATAAAAACAATGAATTGATTTTGTAAAAATCAAGTTCCATTCAAACATTGTTCACAACTTGAATCAAATTGAAATTCAATTAAATTCAACAATTGAGTTAAGATTCACTTAAACTTACATTCAATTGAAAAGAAATGGTATGCATATTGGGGAAGGTATTGAAAATCTACTCATGAATATGGTGATGAAAAAAGAAAAACTTCTAAAAAGACAGAGCCAAAAAGATGCATTCCCATACCTCTTTACATGGAAATGGGTTCAATAGATTCAAGTTTGGAATTGCCCAAATGACCTTCCCAGCTCACCTTGAATATCCAATGTCCTTTGGGAGGATCAAATTGATCCTTAGTCTCCCACTCAGTTATGCAAAAACTATGGCAATCCAAAAATAGTAGATTGATCTAATAATGATATGCCCCCAACATTCCACTTCCAAAAACCATAAATGCTGACCTAGCAGGTAACTACCAGAATAATCCTAAAGAGAAAATAAAATGATCTTGCATGCCAAGTGCAAAATTACTGTTGGGATGATGCATGATAGCTGGACAATTGTGGGAAAACTCTACAGAATAGGCACCCACACTCTTATGAATGGATATTAGCCCCGGCCAAAAATGATGACTTACAGTTTAAGAAATAAAATGGAAGAATCAGAAGTTGGATTAGTCAAGCAGAGAGCGTGGTAGCAAAAAGCCATTTTTTTATGACTCCGTCCCAAGCAAAACAGGCCCATTCTCTAGTGCAGTTGTCTCTGGACTAGCTATTTGCAAAAGATCCTGAGACCTGTCAGATGGAATGCAATTGTCCTCTAGAATATGTGGTGTCACTGCTTTTGCTGCTTTTGTTTCTAGAACCACCAAAGAACTGTAGTCCAGTTCAAATTGCATGAATGCATCTGTACATGCTGTTGCCCCACCAGCATGATGCAAAAATTACATTAAAATCATCTCATGCCCAGATCATGTCATTCATATGGCATCTGTATATCCATCATTAAAATGATAATGCATATTCGGATATGACCAGGCATGTAGAAAAAAATTCAATGATGATTTTCCATACTTTGAAGATTGTGCATTTAAAATAGGTGAAAAGGGTGGGGTGGTGAGTGAAGGAAAATGAGAGTACCCATCTAGTTTTTTTAATTTTTTGGGAAATCTGAGAACCTGGGGAAGGGTACTTACAGTCAACAAGTTGTGCAAGGTGTCTCAAATTGCGAATCTTGACCCCGTTGAATTCTTGCACCTGATAACATTGCAAATGAATAATCATTTCACTACCTGATCACAAGATAGACCAAAAGAATGGAGAAGGAAAAAGAACCAGAAAAGGAGAGGTTGAGGAATGAAGAGTTTTACTAGAATATTAGTGATCTCCTCATATCCTATGTTGATGTCATTTGCCAGAACCTGATGACAAGTAAAAACCACCACAAATTTGAGATCTCTAGGTTCATAAATCTTTGCCTGATAGGTGCCCACACTCTTAGGAAGGGGTATTAACCCAGGCCAAAAATGGTGACAGACAGTTTTAGGAAGAAAAATTTCATGCGGCCAATGAGACAGCTCAACATGCACCCAGGAGGGCCCTTATCTTCTCTTTGGGATTGTCAATAGGGTGAGTGTTTGTTTTGGTGATGGACCAATCAAAGACACCCATCACCCCAAAAAGAAAAAAAATCATGTTGGACACACCCTCACAACTAATTAACACAACACCCAAACAGATGTATAACCCTTGAGTCAATGAATCATATTTTCGCAAGTAGATATTGAGAAGCTCTCCATACTTGAAATTTGAGTCCCAGAACAGAACTCAGAGAAGACCAGACAATCAGAGAGATTTGCAGTCATGTGCACAGGCTCTACATTGAGGAGAAGCACATGATATGCATCAATCTACGGAAAACAAATACACTGACCAAAGAGGTTACTTGGAAGGCCATATAGAGAGCAGTTTCTGTACCTGAGACACCACAATAAGTTGTTGGTCATCAAACTCAGCCAATCCATGCCTTGCCTTCTCCAAAATCTTCGCCTGTAAATGATCAGGTTTGGAAACAAATCATATAACTGTCAACACAACTGTCAACACAAAACATATGGAAATATAGACCCACATTTCTAAATGATTCACATCAAATTAACCACCACTAACAAATCACTGAAACAACAGTTCTAATGCTCAATATTGTGGCACTAGTTTCTCTTCTTCTAGTACTAGGAGCAAATTTTACCAACAGGGAAGTTAAATGCAAAACTCACTGGGGCGTCATACTCGAATTCAGAGCCATACTCTGACCTGCATGAGAAGCGAAGTTGAGAAAGATTTAGAATTTGCAAAAATGCAACACCTTTGAAAGCTGGAGTTTTAGAAGCGTAGGTGGACAGATATGGTCAATTTACATACTCCAGATAAGGATGACAAACAGATGTAAAAACAAGCCCTGCCACAATCAGGTATGATGGCAGTTTCCCTTCAATGTGCACTGGCACCTGCAAAACAGCATAGAAGTTCTCTCTCTCATTAGTACACAATAATTCTTTGTGCCTGGAGCACAAATTGTAGAATTTCACCTAGTGTATAAATCACAGTATTTTGGATCTGAAATAGTGGATGGTGGCACATTCAATTGCACCAATGTTGAGAATTGACCCAAGTTCTGTGCAAAAGTAAGTTCAGGGAATTGGAGCAGACCAGGCGAACAGGTGTCTTGAGTGTTGTTTGAACCTTAACAATATTGCCATCACGCAACAGTTCAATCTCTGCTGTCTCTCCTGAAAACCTGTTGCCAAATTTTCCTCAGGTTAATAGTCTATTTCCCTCACTCTCCACTGTAGGCACGGTCAAGGTGTGATCACTATGGCATTTTTGGGTATATTCATTCACCTCAGCAAATTCACACAAAACTTGTGGTGACACTATTTTCTTAATCAAATCAAACGGTTTGCAACACTCCCCTCACCACTAACTGACTAAGGGCGGTGGAACGAACCCAGTTAGAGAAACAACATTATACAAGCAATATAGAAGCAAGGGTAGATAGACAGTACTTTTGACTGACTAGAAACCCAAATGAGATACGCTCGCCTGCTCGGAATGGTACAGTGCCTTCATTGGCCACCGGGATGTTATCAAACCTCAAAAGCACATCCCCCTAAGCACAAAGAACAGCAACTCACCATAAGCTCCACCTCAAAACTAAACCAAAAAATTGGTTCCATAACCAGCCAAACATATGGATATCAGTAAGCATGTTTCATTTCCCAGATACCAACTTTCTGCAATCAAAGTTAGAACATTGCAACCACCAACCAACAGTGCACCCAGTATAAAACACATAAGCTGAATGCACTTACTGCTTGTATGAGATTTAATGCTGGTGATGTTGGCTCGACCTTGCGCACCAAAACACCCTGCCAGTTTTTTTCCCACCCACCATACATGACACTTGGCGAAAACATGTCAACCATTCTGAGTGCAATACCCATGTTTGCTAACATAGCAATACTCTCTCATGGACTGTTGTAGTCACCCATGATTGCAGACCATGGAAGGTCAACCTGTATTTGGTAAGCTCCCCTGAAATATTTTTCACTCGTTTGTCAACCATAATTCACCTCAAAACTCTGACTACAGGTTTTTTTGCTACAACCACAGGAAGTAATATAACAAAAAGGAGCACCTTTTGGTCTGGTTTCATTCGCAATGAAGCTCTCAATGCTGGGTTCTCAAGTTTCTGCCATAGTATACCCATTGCTGGAAAGCCTGGAATTCCAGCCATAGTCCATCCAGAATGTGTCACTAAAAGCCACAGATCATTCACCAGACTCGTGACAATCTCTCACAGAGAAAAACAGAAATAGATAATGAGCGTGCAAGGGCAGAACTGACCTGTGTATTTTCCATTCCGCTCATAGTCACTCAAGAAGTGGTAGATTACATTAGTGGGTATAATGTAGCCTATGTTTTCTGCATCCGCTCCCTTTAGAGACTGCATTCCCACAAAAGCATTCGTCAAATCTCAATCAGAATGAAGAGGGATTTGATGCCATAGAAAATTGATGTGATGAAAGACAGTGGTGTAGCTTTACCACATCACGACAAATAAGAAAGAAGAAGAATGTTGTTCACAGGCCATCAAAGGAACAAGCAGAATGGAAGGATAGAAGATACCTGGAAAGCAATACCCACACACTCACCCTTGTCGTTAAATGCAGGACCTCCACTGTTCCCTATGCATAAAGGATACCAAATGGAATCAGGCAGTGTCCAATATGACTAGAATGGAAATTGAACTTAGTCATATCAGACATAGCTACTTTTTTGGTTAGTCAAAACAGACATAGTTAGTCAGTGCAGTCAAGTAACATTCATTATACAGCCATTGTAGGAAATAGCAGTTAATTAGTAGCAGACACCATAATTATAGAAACTCCTCAAAAGTAGTATTAACTGTAATGTCAACTGTAGTATCACTTTGTTGGTAGAGGGTTGGTCCTGTACTGGAAAAAAATGATTGGTGGTTTGTTGAGGAGTTTTCCCTCTAGAGGAAACAGTTCTCACTCTCAATTGTGGAACATTCTAATATGATTCAATGAGTGAGAGAAGACTTTGTGGCACCATTCATAGCTATTATAGATGGTGACTTGGTGAAGTTTGAATCAGATGAGCAAGAGTAATACCTGCATTGATAGCTGCATCAATCTGTACACCCAGTAGCTCTGATGCTCCATGAACATATGATGTTACCTGTGCAAGACCACTACCCACTCTGATCAGAAACAAAAGAAAATATACTTACACCTTGACAAAAAGGGCTACATTCTTCTAAACCTAAATCCTTCTACTAGTCTCTAATCTTAAAAGGTTGTCACATTAACTTTTACCTCTACATGAACTCAAAAAGGAATTTGTTATCCTTCTATGGAACACACCAAATGTGAGAAGAGTGTAGTGTTGGAAAAGAAAAAACGTTTTACCTCAATCCGAGAGACAACACCACTGGTGACTGAGATTGTATCTCCTCCTATGGGGTAACCCACAACTGTAACTGGATCCTGAAACTCAGCTGCTCAAATGTCAGTACGGAAGCAAGCTCAACAGATGCACTTGCTCCATAATGCCACATAGTATGAGGTTAAGTGTGAAAAATGTAATATAATTCTTCTTGCCATATCCCAGCCATGTCACTGACCCTATATATGGATGCTAGGTTTTTGCATAGTGATATCACCTAGCACTAACCTACATTCAGTCAAGATTGACATGACAAACTTGATCCAAATTCTCATTCAGTCACAGTGCAGGTGACTGACAGACTTTTCTTAGAAGCAAAGTTACAACAGAACCCAGCAATGTCACTTGTTGATCTATTCCCACAAAACTGATTGGAGGTGAGTCCTCTTGTGACAACTAATTACCTGAAGACGAGGAAGGCTTCCAAAGCACAAGGGCTCCACTCCTTTCCAGAATTGCTCATCCTCAACTGAAAGCAGGGCAATATCACACTCTGGCCCAATTGCAAGAACCTGCAGGTATTGAAAGGAATCAGAACAAGAACAGTACTGGGCTTATCTTGAGTGGTTTAAAATCTTTTCTATTATTCTTGTGCATAAGTCAATACAACCCAACACATAATAAAGAAAGCAGTAAAAATGTGGAACTGAAGAGATAGGAGAACATACAGTGGCAACAAATTTGGTGTCATCCCCTCTCCTCTTCACCTTCACCTATTTGATGACAACACAAATATGAGTTGACGGGATCAAAAAGAAAGTGATTACAAGATTATTTTGTGCAAGCACTGCTACTAAAAAGATGTGGCAAGAAGAGATCAGACTCATGTACACAAAAAAAAGTAAAAGAAAGAATGAAGATCACAAAAAAATTCACTGCTAGCTGCAAGATTGCACATTAAAATTCAATCTAAAAGAGAATCCCATATGTCCTATGATTTCATCACCAACCCAAAACTCCACCTGAGTGTGATGCTCCACACAGTGTGCATTTGTGAGCACCCTTCGACCAGAGATCATAAACCCACTGCCAGAGAAAATAAAACAGAACAAAAGAAAATTAAGCAAGTAGGTATGCTCTGTGTTCTCAGCCTTCTTTTAGCACTCCAAATCCTGAACGCATCTCAAATCTACCAGCAAATTCAATTTCTGCTTGTGTCCACCAACAAGTAGGGACAACTCCCCAGACCGGTAGTTCATGAAAAACAGCAGTCCACAACAAAAAATTGTGTGAGAAAGAAGTCGCCCTTGCCTGCCTGTTGAGGAGTATTGTCGTCGTTTTTGCCACGGAAGAGAGAAGTTTGGATCTGTGTGTGTGCAATACACCTGCAAAATCCAAATCTACATCAAGAGCTTCACCAGAGTCCTTGTTGAAAACCACACCTGTCTTTTGCATAATAAGTGTAGGGTAAGCCACCCCTGTCAGGCGATTATGCTGTAGGACCCAAGGGTGGAGCCTGAGGTTCAAAGCCTAATCCCCTGAGGTGCCTTACTGGAATAACAACCGGAGATGCCCTGTTTGAAAAGTGCAGATTACAAAAAAAATCCCTCCTTCCAGGGATCTTCCATGGAAGACCCCCCCACCCTAGGGCTCTCACACACCAACCCTAAAAAGCCTCATTACTGAAAAAACCTGCCCTTCAACTACACTGGGATTTTTCTCCAAGGTTGTCATGCTTGTATAAGCAACAACAATTTGAGAGAGAGAGTCAGATTGAAACACACACCTTCACCACAGCATCTAGGAATGGAGCATCTGGCAGATTGTCAACCTCATCAACCTGTGGATCCAAAGGGGAAATTTTGAATCCAAACATTTCCAAATATTTCTTGGAGCTCAGAAGATGAAAAATCCTTTTTTAACTTCCAAGCCATATTAAACCCACATGATCTGAGGGTTTTTCCAACTGTGAATCAACAATCCTCCTCTTTCATATAAATCCAAAGTGGAACTTCAGGGAGATTCTAGGGTTTTGGTTTCCTGAAACTTTGAGTGTCTATCTTGCTTGCTGTTAAGCTGGTCACAGGTAGACATTACCTTGTAAATCCAATCAGTGTCACCATAATCAAGCTCTCGGAATGACCCATTCTTGGTATCATCCTTGATGACTTCATAACCTCCAAAAGAGGGAGCCTTTGCAGCAGCAGATCGATCTTGATGCTTGTCTCGCTCTCGCTTGCCAGCTTCAATGCTTCTTGGTTTTTGGTGTTCATGCTGCCTCAAACTCCTAACCCTAGAGTTCCTATCCAAAGTGTGCAAAAGAGCAAACTGCCTCGGTTTGCACTGTGGCTTTTCACAACCCAGAAATTCCATAATCACAACAAATTACTCAGTCCTGGCAATTCTTAACACAAAACTTGCTGCCAACAATCATCATCAAATTGCTTTTTCGTGGTGTTTGGTAAACTGCAGAAAACCAATCTCCAAAACTGGTTTTTCAGAACCCTAATCTCCAAAATCCAGAAACCCTAATGCAGAGGTGCAAGCCAGAAACAGTAACTTCGCAAAACACACTTTGAAGAAGAAACACTGCAGAAGAAAGAAAAGCTCACAAACTCTGGCCCCGACCGTTGCTCTCTTTTTTTCTTCACTAAGAATTGCAAGAAGTAGTATACTACACCGGAATTGTCAAGAGAAGGCACCAGCAAGAGACACACAAAACAGTCCACATACGGCAGAGAAATTTCCGGCACATTCAGAACTTCAAAACTGAAAATGCTCCTCCAGGAATGTCAGAGACAACTGGGTTTCACATCAGGCTCTCAGAAGAAGAAAAGAAGCACCCAACAACAACAACAACAACAAAATGTGAGCAGGACAAGTCTGGTTTACCAAGTTATTGAAGGAACTGCGTGAAGAGGACAATGCACTGCAAGTTCGCTCAGCAGCAGGTGCAGCTGCACCTAGTGCCACTGACCACATGCCATTGCTCATACTGGGGACTCCACCTCGTTGCTCCCCCTCTCCCCTCTCCTCCCTCCTCCTCTTCTAGTGTCCAGAGCACGCCTGCAGCAATCCCCACAAGCTTGGGCAACAACAAAGCTCCAAATTCTACTACACACCTTTTTTTGTCTTAGGTGCTGCTTAAGCTCAAATTCTTCCCACCCTTTTGGTTGGTTGGTTGGTTGGTTGTTTGTGTGGTGCTCTGACTCAACAAGCTGGCTGCTGCAAAGCTCAGAATGGCACCTTTTTTTCCTCAATCGTCAAAAGACAAAACAAACAAACCAGCGACAAAATTGGAGGTGAAAGTTTGCAAATCTTTCACCTCCTTTCCTTGTGGGTACTTCAAAACAAGATTGCACAAACCTCCCAAAGCTTGAATCTTTCGTGAGGATTATGAATTTCTCAACATAACAGGCGGTTCTTGAGAGAGAGAGAGAGAGAGAGAGAAAAGCGTAACAGAGGAACAGACAACAGACCGCTGCTGCAAGCACTCCCCTCCTCCCTACATTATCCTCTAGGCTCTCCGCCATAGACTAGGAGGGGTCTATTAACTAGGTACCTAATACCAGGGATGGCCGGTTCTTTACCTGTATCAAGAACCCCCGGTTCCGGTTCTAAAGACTAAATTAGAACTGTTTCGGTTGTAGTTGCCACAAAGTGTTTTTTGGTTTTGGCGAAATTTTGTGGAATCGTTCTAAATTTTTTTTGAAGAACCCAAACCAGGGGTCCCTCATTAAACAACCCAACATCGGTATTTACTAACCCCTATCAAAACCTGCAGTTAACTATCAGTTATCCCAGTTCCGATCACTTTCTTTTGCCCCCTAAAACATGTATCTTGATTCTAGTTTCAATTTCACACATAAATAAAATTGAGAACCCAATTTTGAGTCTGGTTTTTTTTATTAAAAAAAATTTTAGTTTGAATTCTATTTTTGATTTCAAAAATTAAACCCAACACTAATTAATCGAAATCAACAACTCTTATCCACCAAAGCAAGTACCTACACTAAAATTCCACTTGCATACAAGCTTTTGTCCGCCAATCAAGCTCATTCACAGCAACTGAGAGTTGTTGTATATGATGTGTATGGAGTGTGCTAAAATGGTCTAGTTATGCAGGTTTTTTGGACATGGATCACTTTACAGTTCCAGTGATATCTAAAGTGTTTGCTTGATCATTGTTGTCTAGAGCATGGGCCGTGATGTGCTACGACTGTTTTTATTTCTTTGTGTCATGTAGATGTTTTGTGGATCTTTTTCATTTGGTTGTTGGCAGAGTAAATAAGTTGTGAAGTTTCTATGAGCACAATGGGGCCATGTGGCAACAGTTTTCTTCCGCTATGTGTCTTCTGTGGCAACAATCTTTCTTTCCGCATTCACTATGTGTCTCGTGTACAAAATAATTTGAAGGAACAGAGATCTTGCCATCTTAAATGAAGCATAATGCTTGCTATTGATTTCTTCAGCAACTGAATTGCTGGTCTGTCCAGGTTTGTTGGTGGGGTGGGTTTGGACCTGGCCCTTTGTGACATATGTTGTGATTTTGTTTTGTCATAGGTGCACAGAAATTCAAGGATGCATTTGAAGCAGCCCAAGAGAAGGCACCTGTGAAGTCAGAGAAAGAGGCTGCAGATGCAACTGTATGCAATAAGAGATTGAAATTTGTAACATTCTTGTAACCCTAAGTTCAGTCTATTGTTGGTTTCTTCGTGCAATTTGTAGGAGGGAGAAGAAGTTATGCCATGTTTTAGGATTTTTTTTACTTGAAATGGGGGAGATGCAAAGATTCTACTTTTGATCTACTTTTAAATTCATTTTTATAAATGTATAAAACATTTCTCATAAATTCAATATATGGCATGGATGATTTTTTTATTGTACTTACATTCATTTTGATACTACTTGCATGCTTTTATATGCAATGTCACAAGGTAAATATGAAACATGTAGATTTAATGTTCACTTTATCATGCTCTCACCTTTCTCCAAAACTGAAACATATTGGAACATCATGATTCACTAAAAGGTTTAGGTAATTGTTCAAGAACAATATGTGATTATTGGGGAAATCAATTGCAATGTTGTGTCATAAATACCTGCATGTTAATCAAAATTCTTCCCAATTGAAACATATTTTCCACAAAAGATTCATGCACAATTGGGGCCAAATAGCATTTGGGAAGGGTGGGGGTGTGGGGATGGGGATGGCTGGGGTTGAGTCAACACACGAACAAAACATCAAATCTCATAATTTATTAACCTAAGCGGTCCTTCATGGTCACATGTGACATCAATACATGAAGACCTAAGTTGGCAATGGGAATAAGGATTAATGTAGGAGTTTCCTTTACAACACTCCTATTTCCAACAAGAGAGGATTGCAAAAGCATGAGGATTTGCAATTCCTGACCTTTGGCAAGTGAAGACTATAAATTTTATTCCTCCTAGAAACAAGAACCATGTTACAATATGCATAAAGAAGGAACTTGAAAAACTAGGGAAATCATCACTTTTCACATTGCATTCATTTCTAAAAATCCTTCATTGATATACTTTGGAATATAATATTAAGGTGAGCTAATCTTTAACTTTTCCATCTTCCAAATGAAGATATAATTATTGTATTTTGTTGCTGAAGGGCCCTGATGAGAGAAGTTCCATTCAAAAGTTAGTGATTTATACCATAATTTCAACTAAAAATACTTGCCCATACTATACGTTGTTAGATAATGGTGATCAAGTTGTGTCACTTACGAAGACTCCAAGTCGATCAAGAACCTGACCTGAGCGTCCCCAAAAACCCAAGATCTTTCCACTGATACTTTTGAAGTTTTGATCTCCAGTTTTAGGGTTGCCATAGGGGCCATAGGTTTTGATGTTGGTCTTGAACGTGATGGAAGTGACACATGTCACCAGACGGTTTCCTACCTTGTAACCATGTGTTTTACCCAAAACTCCCACAATTTGTTGAAGATACTCATTAGGGTAGTTGAATTTTATCTACACAAATGGCAATGGGCATATATAAAACTTAGAACCTACATATAAATCATTATTCATTTGTTGAGGAGAGAATGATTATTTCTACAAATAATTATGCAATTTTGCTAATTTTCCAAAAATGCTAATTTTTTTCAATTGAGTCTATGAATATATTCACAATGCACATGATATGACTTTCATAAAATATTGAAAAAAAATTCCAAATCCAATTTCAATCATGTTTTGACCTACTTGCCTAAATCACAAGATGCATATGAGACTCACCTCAAGTTCTTGGAGATCCTTTGCACGGTCAGAAGAAGGATTGCCATGGTGAGGGGAGCGAAATGATTTGCCACATTTATCATATTCAACACTTAGAGAAAAAAAAACTCTTGTATTGCTCTTGATCTTGAGTCCTTTGATGCCTGTTGCTAGGCCATCATTAAAAGAAACCCCACCAAGCCCCCCCCAAGGACCTTCGACTTCGACATTCCAATCCTGTGTATGCCACCTTGTCAAAAAGGTTGAGGCCACTATACTTGTGATCATGTTGTGAGCATGACCTGAAATACTTGAACTCTGGCTACGATTGACGATGATAGCTATTTATTTGTACGAGAACAATATGTATATAGGTATCAATACAAGAAAAGATCAACAACCAACTCATACTTGAAATGCATCAGTGCGTGCCACATTGGTAGATTTGGTACCTCAGTTGGCTTCAGTGTCGAAGCAAGAATGTCCGTTTTCAGTACCTGGGTTTCTTCATCTGTGAGGTAAATGACAGGGAACCAGATTAGATTGCCCCCATTGAGCCAAGTAAACAATTGTCAGCAAACAACCTAAGCTTAAATAACCAAGGATTCATGTAAATCATTCACCAAGATTTGACTGGAAGGAGGATCGGGGTTTTGGGGGGCTGTAAAAGACATGTACTGGAGAGGTATGGTCAAAGCTTTCAAGGCACAAGATTGCTTGCCCCATGCTAGATACTGCACTCTGGAGTCTTAATGGTGGTGGCATGGTTTTCTTTTTCTTGTTTTTTGAAGAACAACAGCAGACGCGACCTGACAAGCCGTTGGCAGCTCAAAGTCAAGCTCATTGGCAAATTAAAGGGCCGGCAGGA
>Ga0116231_10009500_pt1 | contig 16375 bp, 13 predicted proteins | sample S1TSphgellanicum_2_FD_89695 | JGI IMG/M metagenome (GOLD analysis project Ga0116231, IMG submission 89695) | Host-associated microbial communities from peat moss isolated from Minnesota, USA - S1T2_Fd - Sphagnum magellanicum MG | ecosystem: Host-associated > Plants > Peat moss > Unclassified...
AAAAAAAAAAAAAAAAAAGGGGGGGTGTGCACAAAAAAAGAGTGCTGGGGAAAAGATGGATTTCTTTTTTAAAACCCCCCCCCCCCCCCTCCCCCTCCCCCTCCAAATAGTGGACGAAAATTTCCCTTGATAAAATGCCCTCCAAGTACATTGAAAACATTGGCTCATTGCACAGAGTAGTTCTAAAAAGTTAAAGCCATGTCCCTGGTATCACAGCATCTTCTTTGTACGACGACTTTGTACACCTAGTGAATCAATGATCTTGTACACATGTTTAGATTCACACCTTGTGCTTTTACAATGGCTAAAACCCAACGGACATTCCCAAAATGCAAAAGGCCAAACTCCCCTACCACTCATCCTAGAACCTGATAAAATAACACATAAAAACAATTTTCAGTCTACATAATGCACAACTAACAAAAGATACCTTCTTTTTGTTTTCCTTTTGTTCCATTTTTAATTTGGTCAATTTTCCTCTTGCAAGTTGAGGTTTTAAGCTTCACCCTTCTCAATTGCAGCTTGAGGCTCACTCAACAAATTATCCTGTTGAAACAGCACGTGCCCTTTGTTTTGACCTTCTATTTTGATGCCCACAATTCCACCTTTTGGGACCCATGAATCCAAGAAAACCAAAGGTTAGAAAAATCATATACTTGCAATCCCTTGAAGGAAGGGGGTTGCATTAACAAAATCTTGTTCATCAGAGGGCGTAACATTGAAGTTGTTCCTATCCTTAAATTGTTGAATAAATCACACTTTCCCCCAAAAGGTTGGAAGGTTGGAAGGTTGGAAAGATGATACCTGATTCCTGGTGCACTTGGTGAACCTTAGAGGACATGGCCTTCTTACTAAGATGGACATTTTCTACATGTTGCACCCAATGCAACATGATTGTTGCTCAGTTCTTCCCAAAGGACTCTAATAATGCCCCCCATGTGTCATTTCAATGAATGATTATTGTTCAATAACCCCAACATAGATGGGTTGACAAAAATTGATGGCATCTATCTATATGCACCTTGCAAAATATGAATCAACAATGCCTATAAGTGGCTATAACTCATGAGCCCTTCCCCTAATAACTAGGGTGATTTTCACTTGATCACATTGCATCACCCAAGCTCCAAAGACTATGTATAGGAGATGCAATGTTCATTTAACACAAACCAATTTTTTGTGCAATTTCAATATAGTTGAAACTATAGTTAAAGAAATAGCTTGAACCCTTGCATGCATGACACAATTAGTTATTTGGGTGAAAGAGTACTTAGAGCTTTCCTATAATTTGGTAGCAGTTTGTGAGCTTAGTTGCACTAATGTTTCCTCTTATTTCAACATGTTCAAATGTTGCTTGAGTTTCCTTCCATGACTTCTTTAATGCTACCCTACAAAAAATCCACCTAAAATAATAAATAGCAACACAAGTTTTTGGAAATGTTGAACTTTCAAGGAACCTTTAATAATTCAACTATATGGCAACCCATTGCATGGTAATTTATAGAAGAGTGGTGCTTACAACACAAACATTTGATTTGACCTAATTATATGGCACAAAGACCAAGGACAAACAAAAAAGAAACCTCAAATGAGAACTTCAAAACCGAAGACCAAACCTATGTGAAGCCTATGCATCAAGTTCTAATGTCAAGCTTGAAATTAACTCATTCTTATTTGGAACCTACACTCAACAACCAAATCTTTTTGAGGATTTGGAACAAACCCACACGTGTCCAAAACACGTAGACACATTTTTATTGGAAGTGATGTTGTCATTTCAGGTGCATCTTAATTGTTGTTTGATACAAGTTGGATTGTGTGAAATAAACCTTTGGTTGAAAGGCGTTAAAACACATGAAATGGTGCTTGAGTTGTTTTGCATAATCATGTTTCTAAATCTAAAATGCAATTTTCCTTCTTCAATTGCTCATACTCATGTGCCCATCATCACAAGTTGAGTGTCAGACATAACTAGAGGCCATACAAAAAGAATTGCCACAAAAAATTAGCATCATGGCAACAAATCTTCAAAGGGTGGCCAAAAGTTGTACATGTATTTTTTCCTCCAATCCTTCTCAATAAAATTAAGCTTGGATTTGTCACCACTTTTGTCATTACCATCACCACAACTTCTATTGCTTCTTCTTATTGTTTGTTGTTTATCAAAAGAAAAGAAATCATATCTGTCATGATTGCAAATTATAGAAGTTGAATTTTCCTTGTATGCAAAGATTAATTTTTATGAACTTCTCAAATTGCAACTGCTAAAAGCCACCCAAACATTATGACTAGCAAGAATAACTAGACGATGAATATGGACATTTCTTTAGCTACAACAATTAAACCCTAATTTGTGCAAAACCTAATTTGTTGAACTTTCTTGAGCTCTCCCACCGGCTAGCCAAAGATTCTAAAACATTGCATGGGGGTGAAAAAGAAGGAAAGATACTCATGTTTGCAAAACATAATTTGTGAAAAGCATGTCCAACTCCCATTTTCATCTCAAATGTGAAATGAATCAAAGTAAAAAATAAAGAACAAGGAAATGTCACTAGAACCACCTCTTCTTCCTCCTCCTCCTTTTTCATTTTTCTTCCTTTACAACTAGACATTCTAATGCCTATTTAAGTGCCCAAGTTCCATTGTGAATGTTTGACTTAACAAACAAACCAACAAGCAATAAAACCATTGTCATAATCCTAGCAGCATAATATGGAAACTCCTAATCCTCCCATTTCATTTTCTGTTTGGGAGGTGGAGGAGTTTCATTGAAAAGCATTCCATGGTGGTGTTCTTTTGTGTAGGGGCCAAACCACTGAAACCAAGAAAAAAACCCAAAGAAGGAAAAGCAATTTGCTTGCCACTCATAACAATAATCAAAAATTGTGTTCCCAAACACAAGATTGATTGAAGACGAAATCTCCACATTCAGTGGCCTAGGGCTCGAGTCTTAATATGTATATAGTTTTTTTTGTTTTCCTTTTTCTTTTTTATTCACCTTTCAAAGGCAATTTTTTATTGTTGATTTTATTTTTAAAAAACCAATGATTTTTTATTGAAAGATGGGGTTGTTTTGTTTTGAGGTCTATGATTTTTAGGGTTTTATTGAAGTTTGATAATTACATACGATCATGGATCATATGTGTGTTGAGAAGGTTATTTTAATTTGGATGTTCCTTTTAGTGTCATTGGATAATTCTTTGTTTTGCACATCACAAGCTAGAGATTTATTATTTCAAAATTTGTCTCCTTCAATGTTTGGGGTTCAACCAATTTTGTGGATTTTGTTGGAAAAAAAGAAGAAAAATTATAGTTGATTATTTTGGGTAAAACCAAAACAAAAAACTCATTGGGAAATGGTGGAGGCCATTGTATGCCATACAAAGTTAAAATGAATTAAATTTGAATACAAATTGGATTTGAAGTCAATGGAATTATAATTATATTCAATATATTTTAATTCAATACAAGTTTTACAATATGTCATTAAATATTATAATTAGTATATTAATAGCTTTGGCATAAATTAAACTATTTTCTATGTAGTCAATTTTTTTGAAAAATCATTAGCCTTCTTGTAAAAAATTTCAAAAATTTAAATTGAAAACAACTGGAATCAAACCTTAACCTAGTAGGGACAAACACATCAATTAAAGTTTCATGAAGTTAATTCAGTTTTTGGGTTTATGGGTGGAATATTTTGAAAATTACTAAAGGGTTCATTTTTTTCATTCTATTTGTGGGACAAGGAGAGGGAATCTTTTTCATTTTGTTAGTCGACATAGCAACATGTGGAAGGTTTGCTTCTAGCCGTCATGTTGACAATAGACGAAGAGGCATATACAATAGTTTGCAAGGCGTATACGCTATCTGTTTGCTACACGTGCCTAGGGTTACCACTTGAATTGCGTGAAAGTGTTAAATTCTGATTGGAATTGTCTCTAAAATTGTCCAGGGATGACCATACCAAAAAATAATAAAGTTTGAAATTTTACAAATAAGGAATGTGTGAAAGATTATAGAAAAACCACCCATACACCAGTTCCTCAAAAATTCTTGTCATTGGAATAAGGAGCTTATGAAAGATTATACAAAACCACCCATATACCCATTCCTCAAAAATTATTGTTATTGAAACAAGGAGCTTATGAAAGATTATAAAAAAACACCCATATACTAATTCCTCATCACTGGAATTGTCCAAGTATGACCATACAAAAACTTAGAAATTCTATAATTTTATAAATAAGGAGCCTTCGAAAGATTATAGAAAACCACCATATACCAGTTTTTTGAAAATTTGTGCCATTAGAATTAATTAAATTATAAAGTCTGTAAACTTTTAAGCACCACACACATAAGTAATCCAATGTTTTCAAACTATTAACAACATGTTCAATGTAATGTCAACTTTCTAAACCATGGACTAATGACCTTCTCCAAAAATAATGACACCAATCAAAACAACTATCCTTTTAAATGCATGGAAAAACCCAAATTTTGGAAAAAAAAAGGTTGTTATTAAAAACACGTATGTCCCATGTAAGTTGTTGAAAGCCAATGAAATTGTTCTTTTGTTTAAATGGATGGTTTAAGTAATGGAACACAATTGAATTTCAGTTAATATCCCTTCTTCTTGTTCATCCTTTTCATAAAATTCGTGTACCCACCCCATGTTATTAAAATTGTGACTTAAAAAAAATTGGTGTAGAATAAATGTATTTTGTAGTACAACCTTAAATGATTGCTTTTGCAAATGTGCGACCATTGGTCAAGGCTTTTAAATTGCTCTCATACAATGAAATGTTCAACTCCAATGGCCCATAACCCTTGTTTTTTTTGTGTGCGAGTGGCTGCATTTGCTTGACTTAATGTTGTCCATTTGTTTGTTTTGCTCAGCAAGTCTTTCCAAGATGTGTTTAAAGTTCACAACCTGTGAAAATCGTCAAGGTGGGACCCCTTATCAATTTCCAAATCATCTTCATTCCAAAATAGAGGACCCCGTATTTCCCAAAACTTGGATGACACAATGTGTAAATTTTTTGGAAATATATGTTAGACAACAACATGATCTAGAAGGAAAGGGATAAGTGTCCCATGTTTATCTTCCATGACATGCACAACTTGATAATAAAAAATGAAAAATTACTCACACAACTACTTACTTGACAAATTTAATTTGTATTGTTCAATTGGATAACTATGAAATAAAACACAACTTTTGAAGTACATGGAGGAGTTGAAACACACATGCATCGCCAACAAAGAGGGTTATGTTCACAACATATAAACAATACAGTAAATCCAAACTACTGTAATGCAAATGACTTCAACCATTGTTACAGACAAGTGTAAATCCCACAAATGTTTCAATCCTTTGATCATGAACACCCATTTTATAGATTACAATGTTATGAATGAATGTTAGTTGGTAGAATCCATACCTTGTATGTTGTCAAAAATATTTGTGTGTTTCATAAGGATAAAACATTTTTGTACATTAAGATTCATATTTCATTCAACAAGCTTTTGGTTTCACACAAAAGATTTGATTTATAAATTTTTTTGATGGGTTGTTATAGATTATAAGGTAAGAAATTTGTGTGCCATGGTTGACTATATTTAGAGTAGCCTTAAATTGATGTAATTCAATCTACATATATAGAAAAAGAAAAAAATAGTTGTGGAAACATGTAATTCACAATGGTATATAAATCATGAGGATAAGAAGAGAAAAAGATGGTAGTGATTCTTTCCAATAAAGGATAACATTTTCAAAAGTGGATAAGTTTCAATGATGGATAGCCAAAAACGATGTGGAGTGGGTAAAACATGTTGGAGTTTTCAGTTTGCTTAGCATTCAACTAAGTCCAATTCAACCACTCGTGAAGGATTTATTACAAGCCAACACATGTTTCAACCCATTGAATCGATAGTCCAAGGAGTTCCAATTTTCATCATAAAAGAGACAATGACTTAGATGTTTTGCCTACTGGAATTGAATATTACTAAAATATTGACGAAGTCGAGCAAGGAGAAGGAGAAGGTGAAGAAGAAAAAAGAAGAGGCCACCATTACCGAAAAATTACCCCATCAGAAACATTAGTTGACCAGGAGGGGTCGAAGATTTCCCTCCTCAAGAGGATGTATGCAGTTGGGCTACCGACATTAATTAAGGCAATTTGGTTAAAAGGCAGTCAATTTACCTATGTAGCTAAAAAATTGATGAGTTTGGTGGTTTTAATTGAGCATGGAATTCAAATGAATTGGGTTGCGATTATGTTCAACATCCAGCTACAAATATTTGTTTGCATTGACAAAACTTGAGGCAAGTAGAGATAACACCAAATTGGGTGTTGCCCAAATTGTCGACATCCTATTTTGGATTTGGTTTTGGTAGACCTAACCTTCATAGTACCAAATTTTGAGAAGGAGGATGAAAATGTGGCTAAGGTTCCACCATAAACTCAGGCTATAGGAGGCACTAGAATTTGGGAGCGTGTTTTAGGTTCACACTAATTGATTTGGATGAGGAAATCAATGACATCGAAAAAGTTGATGGTATGAATACCCAATTAAAAACCTCATGACAACCAAAAGTTCCACCAACACTCCATGTCGGCTTTGCAATCTTGGAACTTGGGGCAACTTTATCTTAGAAATCCCATACTATCATTGGGAATGTGCACACCATCAAATAGATCATCAAATGCATCCACTCCAAAGAAGAAAAACAGGATGTGAAATTTAAGTCATGTTAGGCCTACACAAGGCCTCCACTAAAGTCACCCTTTTGACATTTCCTTTTTGGTATGAGGCATGTTTTTTCCTCTTCCTATCGAAACTAAAATGGCAATAGCCCCCTTCAGTAGTGTCATCACTAAAATCTTTGAGGAACATTTGTTCTGTTCCAGGGATTTTGCTCATATCATGGGCAACATCTCAAAGGCTTTTTGATTAGCCACAATCATAAAGGAAGCAATAAAAGAAGTATTATAGAAGAACCTATAACAAATGGGTGACTTGAAAGGCCAACTTTAGCAATTGTAGACGACTAATCGGCAGGATGCCTTAACCATACAATGGTTGGAATCAGAGTTGGAGATCTTGGAAGGTGCATAAAAGAGTGTGTAAGAGTTGGAAATTGAAAACTCTAAGTTTCGAAATGAACTATTGGAATTGCAAGTAGCTTTTCGAAATTGCTAAGACATTGAACTCCATTAATTTAGAATGGGCTATGTTGAAACAAGCACTTGAGTAGGACTAGGCCAACCAAAAGGTCGTTAAATAATTTTTGTGCTTGACCAACAAGATGTTCAAAGCAACAAAGGTAAAGGAAAAATGGTTGGAAGGCCAAAACAAAAGTGCTTATTGAAAAAATGCAAAAGTAGTAAGTGGAGTTAAAATAACACTAAAAAAATTTGGTCATTGCAACAAGATTTGGAGGATGTGAGGCAAATTTATGCATGATTCAAGAGGATTTAAAGGCTTTAAATAAGGAAATGAGAATGTTGAAGTAAGGGGTTAAACTTGCCAATCCTTGCTAACATTGGATGGAAGAGTTTGACAACCTCAAAATGGAGTATGGTTTCATAAAGGTAGAACTCTTGATTTATTAGTAGAGGAGAAAAAAAAGCTGAGCAAAACAATGGGAATTGTATAAAAAACAAGTTGGTGAGATCATCCGAAAGGTGTTTAAATCTTACCAAAAAGATGAGGAATTGTACCAACTACGCTTAAAGATTTACAATAAGGTAATGTTTCATTTGGCAATGCCACCTTTCAATTTTGATAAAATGTAAGATCATTCCAAATCAACATCTGAATTTAGCACATAGAGGAGTTTAGAGAATTTGACAAATGATTATTAGGTTTTATTTAATTGCCTCATGTATGGGATGCAAATAAGGGAAAACCTTAATAAAAAAACTAATCAAATCCATACAAGTTTGGTGATTATCAATTTGCAAACACAATGTGTGCGAGTGAACACATATACGTTATTCAATGATTTCACACATAATCTAGTTTTATTGATCCAATGTTTGGTTGTTTACAAACCCACAATTTCCAAATCCCAAAAATTCCATTTGATTTTTTATTGATGAACACTCTTTCAAAAAGTTAACAAAAGACTTTGTTAATGGTGTCATCATAGGTGAAACAAAAAATTTACAAGCATACAACTACATCAATCATTGACAAATCTAATGTATTGGCAATTGCCCAAATTTACACTACATTAAATCTAACATCAACTGTGGCAGGGACCTGGATATCATGTTTATGAAAATTACATCATTAGTTTGTAATTAAATGCAATACAAAAAGGCATGAGGTATTTCTACCAAGATTGGTGTCTCAATTACAAATTTGAATGCCAAGGCTAGAATGGCCATGTGTTTAAATCCAAGATGGTAAAACTTGGTGGTAGTGGTTTGATCGTTAGTGAACATACATAAAAAATTGAATCCTTTATATATAGGTTGAAGAAAGTTCATTTGATACAAAAACACTATATGTTTTTTAACCTCATAAAGTAATTCAAAGTTCCTCCTTTAAGGAGAATAGGTTCCAAATAACTTTTGATATGAGTGGAATATAACTTGCATGCGTTGTGAAAATGTTTTCAAGTAGCTATTGGTATAATAGGGTGTGCTCAAGGACTTAAGAAATTAAAGGTGTTCCACTACATAATATGTAATGTTGAACCCATTTCTCTCATTATATTATTCCAAATGTTATCAACTTTTAGTGTGCATATGTTTTCATGTGAACCCGTTCATTTTATCCATTAGATTTGTATTATATTACAATTTACAATAATGAAACAACTTTGTTATTTGAAATTTGAAGATTCACGTAAAACAAATGTAAAGAAAAAAAGATGGCATGAAGGTGAGTTTTCACCAAATTATCCAAGAGAACTTTTTCACCAAAAGTTAAACATTTTCAAATTTTGTATTTCTCATTATATGACCGATATAGATCCAACTACGATTCTTTTGGGAGGCCATTCAATCGAATGCGGTGTTAAACACCTCAAGGCCAATCAATTGGTTGTGGATTCCTTGTAATCATATCTATTTGTGCAATCATTTTTAAGCACAAACAATGGGGGCCTTTAATGAAATGATTTTCTACGAGATGTGGAGAAAGAGTTGATTTTCATACAAAATGAATGTGAGAGTGGAACATCAATTAACACAATCATTTATTCATTTCTAAGTCATGATTTTTAAAAAATAGTTAACATTCATAATTGCACTAATAAAATTGATTTTACAAATTTTCTCAAAAAATATTACCAACTTGTGCAAATAACTTATTTCACAAGTTACATATAAAATTATTTATTAAAATCATTCAACAATGTATGTGATAATGTATTTTTAAAAATCATTTTTGAGTTTTTAAGAACAAAATTTATTTATAATTTCATTTAATTAAAAAAAAAAGTGCCAATGCTTTAACACATGTTGTGAAGTTTTTTGTCATGCAAACACAATTGTAAATAAATTAATAACACAATAATTTAACATAATCAAATTGTAAATAAGAATATAATGTTTCGTGGTTTCATCAAAAACATTTAACATGAGATTATTTTTTATTTATTTTGAATTCATTTAATACTAAATGTTTGAATTTTCTAATAAATTTCATTAAGCCCATGAGTAAATTAATAATATAAAAACAAAAAAGGTGTAATCATTGGTTAATTTTACATGTTTAGGAATGGTCAATAAAGTTAATGTTAAAAATGTTTGATGTATTTATATAATAATTTTTTGAATGCATTACCAAAACATTTGGATAGGTTTGAAACAAATATAATGAATATAAAATATTCAAAAACATTTAAAATTTGATCTAACCAATTTTTTCATTATTTAATGAACTTTTAAAGGGATTTGAAATACTGAAAAATATACGATTACATAACAATACAATGTAATTTTTTTTGGGTTGTATGAATTTCATGCCCATTTGTGAATCATGATTTAAATTTAAAAAGACCTAATGTAATGCTATCGCATTATTTTAATTAGATAATTTATCATTTTAAAGCAAAATAATATGGAGTTAGGTGTGGGGCATTTTATTGTAAAGGTGTTAGGATATTATGCCATTTGTTTTGAAAATATTCCAAAATACATCCATTGTTCAATTTCCAATGTATTGGTTTGATAAATTTTATGATTTTCCACATTAAAAAATAACAATATTATTTATGCAACTTTTTTTTATTGTTGAAATTAAATGTAAATAAAATAATTAAATGAATTTGTTTCATCTATAGTTTATTTAAATTTAGTCATTTATCTTTTTCAGACAACTATTTGTCCAATTCGAACCATGCACATTCCTTCTTTAGTTTTGCACATGCTTGTGTCATCACTATGTAATCATCTACTTGTTTATGTGAGAATGTGATTTGTTTTTTTAGAGTTTGTGTATTTGAACATGTTTTTTTTTGTCATCCAACATATGAATTTGTTAGGAAACAACGTTAATTTTCATTGTATAGATTTATAGAACAAACATTGAAGTCATTTTAGATTTGAAAAATAACCAAAAATAGATATCTAACGTTTTGTGATGGAAAATCAATCATACCAAAAGGCCTTATTTGGGGAAGTACTTGGGTTGTGATAAAGCAAAAGAACTAGGGAAGGAGAAATGTTAGTGTGAGGGGAACTTTAAATGAAATAATGCAGTTATGAGGTAACAAAAAAATTATGACAATGAAAAAAAAACTATTATATCTTTGTTTTGGTGCATTTGTTGTCTGCCTTTTCAAAATGAAAAGGTATTTCATGTAATTGTAATTATAACTATATGTTGACCTTAGGACTTGAAGAAAATTGTTTAAAAAAATAACATATAATTAGAAAATAACATATTAATCCAAAGGCTTGTCAATTGTCAAAAGGTTCGGTCACTACTATAATTCTAGGTTTTTCAAATGCTCCAAGTTGACTAATTGGTCTTTTTTGACCAACAGGCATGTCCATTTTAACTAAAGGTTCAAGGCATGTATTTTTTGACCAACCAACTTGACTGGAGTGATTTAATTAACCAATACATCTAATTAAGTTGAACAACCCTACTCAAAATGACGAATGAATATTAGACAAATGAACATTCAATCAAATTGAACATAAAGAATTAACATGAATATTCAAAATGACCAATGTTTACAAGTCAAATGGAACATCTTCAATGCCTATTACATACTTACTTCCCACATACAATCTTACAACCTACCTACCTATCAACCCACCCACTTACCTACCTAGATGTATTATCTACTTACCTGTCCACCCACCTACCTACTTACTTACCCACCCACCTACCTACTTACTTACCCACCCACCCACCCACCTATATATTATTTACCTACTTACCTACCTATCCACCCACTCACCTACCTATTTACATATTACCTACCTACCTACATATTAACTACATACCTACCCACTCACCCACCTAGATGTATTATTTACCTACTTGCCTACCTACCCACCCAATTACCATGTCCTACAACATACCTACCTAGTTGACTAACATTTTACAACCAACCTAGGTTTATGTACTTCCAACCTACCTACTTAATATAATTTTCTATGTTATCTACCTTCCTATCTACTAAATAATTGTATGTTACCTACCTACATATAACCTACTCCTACTTCCCATCTATCATGGCCCTACAAGTTATCTACCTACTTGTTTAACATTGTACAACCTACTTAATTACAACTGTATTATACTTACTTCTTAAGTCCCACCTCCCTCCCAACCTACAACCTACCTACTTCTTCTACCTTCCTATTTACATACCCAACCTACCTATGACATGTATCTTACTTAATTTAATGAATGGATTTTGAAATGAAAGAATCAAATTTAACAAGTTTTGAAATTTGTCATCAATTTGCTATTTTCAAAAATATTTTTTTACAACTCAGTTGAACATTTACAAAATATATTGATTTTATTGATTAGATCTTTAAATAAGTTACAAGATTATGCTTTTATTTGCTTAATTTGAAAGAAAAATTAAAATAAAATTTGCCAAACTTGGGATTTGCAAACTATTTTATAGTTAACAAGGTAAAACAAAATGTTGCACAAGTTTTATGAACAAAAAGTTGTGTGATTTGGTGATTAAGGCGTTTGGATGCTTCCATGAAGTTTTGGGTTCAAACTCGGGCAACTCATGTACATGAATTCATATACTTGGTGCTGTATATGTGTACATATAGTGTAAAGAAAAGATATGTGATTACTTATCAACCTACCATTTTATCACATAGTAACGTGGTGACATATAAATGCTACCAGATGGCAAAACATAATGTTACCATGTGACAACATTCATATGGTGCCACATGTTAACATAAAATGATGCCACATTTTAAGTAAATGATTAATACAAAAAAAATTTATTGGTTATATTTTATTGATAACATTTGACCATTACTCAAAAAGTGCCAGTCAAAAACTCCGGTCAAAAGCACCACCTTACAGTTGGTAAAAAAAAAACCCATCCCAATCATACTAGAATTGTTAAAATTGACTTGTCCTAAAAAACTAAGGGGTTTTTTTTACGCCTATCACTTTGGGGTTTCTTTTGACCAAAAAACTTAGTTTGAAAAACTTGAAACTTTAGTAGTGGGTGAAGTTTAGATTATACATTGGAATGTCATTTTGATATTTTTCAATGTTATGAATTGTTTTTTATAATGCTAATGCAATAAAGGTTATAATGTTGAATTAAATTTGACATGGAACAAAATTAACGATTATTGTTTACAATGTTAATGTAAAAAATGACACATTTAAAATTTCATAAATGATATTTGTTTATGTTATTTATCATAATTTTTATATTAAGTGGGTTTTTGGGTTTACCATTGTTTTCAATTTTAACCATTTCTACAAAAATTAATTAAAAAAAAATCATGTGTGATGATGTATTGTTCAAAATTTTGTGTACTAATTTATAATTATGATTTAAAATATTTTATTATATCCAAAGCTTAGTTACATGCATTATAATAAGTTATGAAGAACGTTATGATATTTCAACCATTTTAAGGTGGTTTGGGAGGGGGTTTATAAATTAAATGGTTTTAAACAAGAATTTTGCATGAAATTTTTTTATTAAAAATATGTCTTTGGTTTAAACAAGTTGAAATCATCAATAAACTGAAAAAAATGATCTATTGTCAAAATCACAAGGAAATTTTTTATACATCACATTTGTTTTCTAAAGTCATGAATTGTGTAATGCTTTCATATGATATGATTTAATTTTCAACTTCTATTTTAAAACAACAATTATAAACTTCAATAAAATTTTAAACCATTGGCACCAACTATCATCTTTACCATATGGTTCATTACAATTAAAAATAATTGTTTAAGTACAAAACAATGTAATGTTTAACATAATCAAAAAATAATAATTTAACATCATTGTTAATTCTTGTTATAAATGATGATTAAACTTATCGTGTGTGCATACCTTATGCTCAGAAACCCTGCAGAATCTGGTTCTCTGAGCTCAAATTTCAACCTACGAAAACCTAGAAGGAGAGCTATACAAGTCACCCAATGCAAAAATTTCTGTTCCTAACCTCGAACAACGAAAAAATTCCGAGAATCAGATCAGCAAGCCCCTGATATTCCTGATACTCATCCAAAGGAGAGAAGTCATCAAGCTACAATAGAGTGTATGTGTGAGAGAGAGAGAGAGAGAGAGAGGCAATCAGAGACTTCTGTCAAGTAACTCCTCCTGTGTGCCATGAGCTTGTGGTTTTGTCCCATAATCATTGCCAGAAAAATCCCATTCTTGCAGTATAAAACGCAGGCTGAGTAGGAGGCTCTTACAGGAGTCGCGTGGTCAGCGCAAAGCGAACTATTCTTTCGCCTTTTACTAAAGAATACCGTGCGCAGGCCACACATAGCGGCATATCCCAATTTTTGGACTGCCCTTCACAGGGCCCACCAATGAAATGCAAACTGGACTGTAAATACGGGTGCAAATGTATCGATTGTCTATACAACCTAATTTGCACTCTCCATTGTTGCGGAGTTTGTTGCTGGAACGAAACGTAAGCGATTTCACGCTGGAAAGTTTTTACTTGTGCATATGTCTCATCTCTATTCTCTCACATGTAGAATTTAAGTCTGTTGCCTAAAATAATATGCTCTTTTATTGTGTTCAAATTTGGCACAAACTTGAGCTCCTCTACATTTGTTGTTTCTTGTAGGGTGGCTGATAGGCGATGTAGCCTAGTTTTAGGGTAAATGGACCTTAAATCGAACCTTCAGTTTACATGTACATCATATGTGGAAGCCCGGGAAGCTCCTCCGAGAAATTTGATTTAGATGACTGATGCTTTGTCTTTCTGATAGAGTGGGGAAGAGATTGATTACGAGAATGAAACTCCTGAGCAACCTTAAGTGATCACAACATTGTGAAATCTGGTTGTATGTTTTGTGCAGGTCGTGAGATATATCAGGATTAAAACAGTGTCACTTCCATGCTTTAGGGTTTGCATATGAAACGCTGGTTTTCATTAACAGGTGTGAAATTACAAACCTGCTCCCATCTAAGTTTTGGCAAGTTCCTTCAATCAAGGACCCTAGGGCAAGACCCTTTGAACATGCTATTACTCACATGTCAACCTGCTCCCATCAAGTTTTGGCAAGTTCCTTCAATCAAGGACCGTAGGGCAAGACCCTTTGAACAGGCTATTACTCACATGCCAACCTGCTCACTGTCTGAATTATATTCTCTTCCAAATGCTCATGTGATAGCAGGAGCAGGTCTTCTGTAATCTATCGACTCTCCCTCTGATGTGTTTTAGAGGGGTCAGGGGCTTGTTGATGTGTGTTATTTCTAGTACAGTCATATGCTCAAGGACTTATGAATCTATGGCCCCATGTTTGTGCATAACAGAAATGTTTACAGAAGTGTTGTTGGGTAGCTGTTTTGAGTGACTACAATGCCATAAGTATTTCTGCTCAAGTTTTTATATTTTCTGTTTCACCTCTAGGATGTAAATCCTCTTGCAACATGTTGATTAAGTCATGAAGAAACGATTCATTTCAATCCCAGGTGAAACAATATGTGGCATGACAGAAGGGACAAAACCAAAAATGAGGGAGGGGAATGTTTGTTAGAGAAAGGAAATATGTTCATCTGAGGCTCAAATTGAACTGTACCTACTGCTTCAGCCATCTGTTTCAAGCTAGTGGAATGGAGTGGCCATCCCCACATGACGGAAACAATCTTTTGTGAGCAGCCAGGAATGGTGATCTTCAAAAATTCAAAACTCTTTTGGATACCTTCGACATGAATTTTCAGGCAGGTGTGAATGCACACTCTGAAGATGACCAGGCACCAACACTCAATATCTATGCATCAGAGCATGAGATTCCTATAGAATGGCAGGGGCATATCTTGGAGAATGCTATAGCTGCTTTCCATGAGGGTAGAACATCACTGCATATGGCCACCTCCAATGGACATGTGGACATTGTGAGCTACATATGTGGCCTCAAACATTCAAGAAGAATGAATGTGAACATTGTGGACAAATTTCGGTACACGGCAGCCTTGCACTTGGCTGCTCACTCACAACGTCATGGCAGCTGCAACAAGGTCATTGCAGAGATGCTAAAGATCACCAATGTTGATGCCAACGTTGTGGCCACATAGGTGGGAAATGGAAAGTTGCCAAACTCTCTAGACACAGAGTCTTGGAACGACACAGCTTTGCACATGGTTGCATTTTTAGGATTCACAAGAACAGTGGAACTACTGTCAGCCTGAAATCTAACCTCTGGCCCCTATGAAGGCAGGACCATGAGCATCACTGCTAAGAACAAATGGGGATTTACACCCTTTTATCAAGCTCTCAACAATGCTGAAATGGCAACTGCAGTTCCAACCACAACAATGCTATTAAAACTCATGAATGAGCCAAGCCAGATGCTATAAACATTCTAGACAACAAGAGACAGACTGCACTCCATACTGCTGTAAGGCATGCTAGTTATAAAGTAGTGAATATATTGCTACAAGGAGTTGATCATATCAAGGTTGATGGAAAGGACAGTAGTGGTATGGCAAATATGGACATTGCAGTTCAAGCAACTGATTACAAATTGGTGCTTATGTTGCAATTATATTTTGAGGCAATTGGGTTGTATGGTACCAGCAAGGCATATATGCAAATGCTGCCAATGCAATTCTTGTGGGTGCAGCATTGCTTGCGTCTGTCACATGTGCAGCATGGTTACAACCCCCATTTGATATAGATACCCAATGTCCATAGCTGCCATACCACTATTT
>Ga0116231_10009502_pt1 | contig 16370 bp, 15 predicted proteins | sample S1TSphgellanicum_2_FD_89695 | JGI IMG/M metagenome (GOLD analysis project Ga0116231, IMG submission 89695) | Host-associated microbial communities from peat moss isolated from Minnesota, USA - S1T2_Fd - Sphagnum magellanicum MG | ecosystem: Host-associated > Plants > Peat moss > Unclassified...
GCGACGCCGCCGTCACCACCCGAGGGCCCGCTCGCCGCGCTACGGGATCGTCCTGCGGAGACCACGGCGGCGCAACGTCCGACCGGCGAGGTTCCCATCCCGCCGGCGCCGGCGAATTTTGTGACCGATACCGCCGACGCCATCTCCGCGGCAACGCAAGAACGCCTGGAAAGCCAACTGCGAGCGTTCGCGCGCAAGACGACCGATCAAGTCATCGTCTGGATCGGCGACTCCACCGGCGATACACCGCTCGAAGAGTGGACGGTCAAGGCGGCACAAACGTGGCGCGCCGGAGGGCGCGGGAAAGATAACGGCGCCGTCCTCTTCCTCTTCATAAAAGACCGGCGCGTACGCATCGAAGTGGGCTACGGTCTCGAAGCCACGCTCACCGACGCCACGTCGGCCCAGATCGAGCGCGATGTGATCGAGCCTGCGATGCGTAGCGGCAACACCAACGAAGCCGTAATCAACGGTGTGGCCGCTATTTTGCATGCGATCGATACGGATTCGGCGGCGGCGCCGCCGCCGCCAAAACCGTCGTTCAATATCTTCGGGGCAATCGGCGTCTTCTTCGCTTCGATCGCCCATTTTTTTGGTTCCATCTATCATTTTGTCTGGCTGCTATCGCATTGGGCGGAATTGGCGATTGGCGCCGTTGTCTTGATCATCATCGTCTTAGGGTTTTTCGGCGATATCTGGACGTGGATCCGGACGGGCAGCGCGAAAGATCTGGATGATGATTTCGGGCCGGCCAGTGCCACATACGGTGGCGGTGGCGGCTACGGTGGCGGCGGTGGTGGTGGCGGCGGCGGGGGATTCTCGGGCGGCGGCGGCAGTTTCGGCGGCGGCGGAGCGTCCGGGGGCTGGTAGACTCCCGGCGTCCAGTTGCTCGCGTAGCCCGCGCGCGCCGATGCGCCCGGAACCATCGTCGTAGCGCGAACGTTCCGCCGCGAACGTGCCCGTTCGTCCCGTGCCGAGGGGGAATGACGATCTGCAGCGCAGGTTACACGATGGCCGCAAAACGCACGATTCACCCACCCAAACCCAGCTTCGACCGTCCGTGGTCGGAACTCACGAAGCACCAGCAGAACGCTCTCTACGTGAAGGCACTGGCCGCTTACTCGGCCGGCACCGGGCCGAACCCGTCCACGCGCGGCGACTTCTATCGCGCTAAGGCGTCCACGACCTAATTCGGCGCGGGGTTGCGATTAGGCTCGAGCGTCGGGGCTGGGCGTTACGTCGCGGCTCGGGTCGAGTGCGTAGCGCAATTCTTCTTCGAACGCCGCGACATTGCCGCCGCCTAGGTACGCGCACGATAGCCGCCCGTCGGGCCGGAAGATCAACGTCGTCGGATAGCCCTTCGCGCCCGTGTTGCTGAAGAAACCGCCGCTTTCGTCCATCCCGATTGGAAACGGGACCCCGTATTTTTTCCGATACTCGCGAACCTTGTCGTCCGGCTCTTGCACGTCGACGGCGATGACGGTCACCTCCGGATGGGCCGCTGCGAACGCGATGAGCTGCGGCGTTTCTTCCCGGCATGGCGGACACCACGTCGCGAAAAAATTGAAGAACACAACGCTCCCGCGCGCGGACTCGAGATGCCAGTCCGGACCGTCGAGGATCCGTAGCTTCAGATTGTAATGGGTGTGAAAATTGAGACTCGCGCCATTGAGTCCATGAACGTGCGGCCCGAGCTCGGTCGGCTTCGCTACGGCCGCGCCGGGAAGCAGGAACGCGGCGGTGAGCGCGGCCGTCGAACCGTGGAGGAAACACCCGCGTGCGATCGTCATCGTCTTCGCGTTTCGTCATCCGCGGCGGCGCATCTTGCGATCGATTCCGAATGAACGATGGGCTACCGTGCCGGCGCCGAATCCCGCACCGATGAGTGAAGTCGCACGATGATTGCACCCGTGCTCCGGAACTTGCGCAGCCGAGCCTTGCGTACGTCGCTTACGGCGGCGGGTATTGCGATCGGGATCCTTGCGCTCGTCGTCGTCGGCGGGCTTGCGGAGCGGTTGCATACGATCGTGGCGGGGTCGAGCGCGCTGAATACCGGTGCGATCTTTGCCTTCGCGCCGATCGCCGATGACGGTCCCGAGCGCGGTTCGCTCGAGCGTTCGGCTGCGATGATCCGGCACTTCGCGGGCGTGCGCGGCGTCGTTCCGGAAGTGATTTTGCCGTATTCGACCGGGAATGACGGTCGCTTCGGACCACCGGCGCTCATCTTCGGCTTTCCGCCGGCCGCGCGAACGTACGCCTCGCGCACCCCGCCGATCGCCCGCGGTCGCGATCTGCTCCCCAACGACGATCGCGCCGCGGTCATCGGCCCGGATTTCGCGACGATGCGTGCCGCCCGCGTCGGCAGTACGATCGCGCTTGCCGGAAACTCGTTCCAGGTTGTCGGCGTGATCGAACGGTCGTTTACGATCTTCGATGCCGCGATCGTCGTACCGTATCCGGCGGCGCGCATGCTGCTCGGACAAGACGTTCCGCCGTTCGCGCGCACGCTACCGCACGTTGATGGGACGGCGCTCATGGTCGTCGTCAATCCGGGTGCGGACACGGGCTTGCTCGCGCGCAAGATCTCGCTCGAGACGGGCTTGAACGCGAGCGACCCCAAGACGAGCACGGCGAATCTCAACGCGGCGACGACGGTCTTCGACGGCATCATCTTCGGTGCGGCTTTGGTGGCACTGGTCGTGGGCGCGTTTTCGATTGTCAACACGATGACGATCGCCGTCACCGAACGCACGCGCGAGATCGGCATCCGCAAAGCGATCGGTGCGGGCGACGGCGACATCCTGCGCGAGTTCCTGATCGAGGCGGCAGCGATCGGCGGGATCGGCGGCATCGCCGGGATTGCGGCGGGCGCGATCGTGATCGCGTTCGTCAACGCCCACAACGCGGCAAGCGGCAACCTCGAACTCTTCGCGCTGACCCCGCGGCTGGTCATCGGGTCGTTTGCGTTCGCGCTCGTGCTCAGCGCGGTGGCGGGCTTGCTGCCGGCATTCGCAGCGGCCCGGCTCGATCCGACCGAAGCCTTGCGGCGGGTCGCGTGAGCGCGGTCGTCGACGTTCGCGAGCTCGTGAAAGTGCACGCGCCCGGTTCGCCGACCGAAGTGCGCGCACTCGACGGGATCAGCTTCGCGATCGAGCGCGGCGACTATGTCGCGGTCGTCGGCGAGAGCGGCAGCGGGAAGACCTCGCTCATGCACGTGCTCGGCGGGCTGGACCGGCCGAGTTCCGGCGTGGCGCTCGTCGACGGCGTCGATGTCGCGCGCGCCTCGCGCCGCGCGCTCAAACAATTGCGTGCCGAACGGATCGGCTTCGTCTTCCAAGGGTTCAATTTGATCCCGTCGCTCGACGCGCTCGAGAACGTGATGCTTCCGGCGCACTATGCCGGCGTTCCGCTTGCAGCGGCACGCGCGCGCGCGCGCACGCTGCTCGACGAACTCGGTTTAGCGGAACGCTTGCATCACCGGCCGCAACAGCTCTCCGGCGGACAGCAGCAGCGCGTCGCGATCGCGCGCGCGCTGGTCAACGCGCCGGCGCTGGTGCTCGCCGACGAGCCGACCGGCGAACTCGACGCCCGTACCGGCGCGACGATCCTCGATCTCTTCGACCGCGTTCATCGCGAGCGCGGTCAGACGCTGGTCGTCGTGACGCACAGCGAAGCCGTCTGGTCGCGCGCGCAGCGCGTTATCCGCCTTGCGGACGGACGGATCGTTGCGTAGGCGCGCGTTCCTCGGGCTCCTGGCCATCGCGGGCTGTGCAAGGAAACATTACCGCGAGTATGCGTTCGCGGTGAACGACGAAACGGGCGGACCCGTTGACATTGCCGTCCTCGGTGACAGCCTCGCGCTCGGCACGGGCGCCAGCGATAGTTCGCGCGGATTTGCCTTCGACGTCTACCAGAGCGTGGCGATCACGCACACGGGCAGTCAGATCACGAACTATGCGATCGGCGGGAGCACCGCCGCCGACGTGCTGCGACTCCAGGCCGGCCGCTTGCGCGAGCGCCGCGCCGATTTCGTCATCGTCTGCGTCGGCGGCAACGATGTCGCACGCGGCATCGACCCGAAATCGTTCGCGCGATCGTACGATGCGCTGCTTGCCGCCGTCCGGCGAACCGTACCGCGCGCGCAGATCATCGCGGTCGGCGTGCCGGACGTCTCGATCAGTCCGCTCTTCGCCGACCACGCCGGCCTGATCCGGCAACTTGCGGTCGAAGACGATCGCGCCGCTCGCGCGGCGGCCGCCGCACACGGTGCCGTCTACGTCGATCTCTTCGCGGTCACGAACGGTCTGCGGGACCCGGCGACGTTTCTCTCAGCCGATCGGTTTCATCCCTCGGATAGCGGTCACGCGCTGATCGCGGCCGCGGTGCTTCCGGTGTTCCGGCGCACGCTCAATCGCCATTCCGCGGGACGTTAAGGCCGGAGCGACGCAAAGTCGCGCTTTGCTGCGGCCAGCGTTCGTTCGTATGTCTGTTGCACGTCGTCCGCGAGTGCGCGATGCGCCGCCGTCGGAGGCTGAAACGAACTGCCGATCACGCCCGCTGCGCCGAAGAGCTGTTCGCGTACGCGGTCCGGGCGGCCGATGCCGTCTTCGTCGTGCAAATCGTTCGCGGTCAGCGTCGCGACGATTGCATCGAGCCGAGTGATCTTTTCCCGGAAACCTGGCGGATGCTTGCGCACGAGCATGCGGCGTTTCGCGTCGATAGCGTTGAGCAGGTGATCGATCGATCCGATGTCGCCGAAGAGTTTCGTGAGATACGCGTGACGCGCGGCGAGGTCGTCGGGCGTCCATGGGCTGCGCGGATCGGCTTTGAGGACGAACGCTTGCTCTTGCGTGCGGCCGTCGATCGTCAGCTGGATCGTATACGTTCCGGGCAGGGCCTCGGCGCCGGTAAGCGGTCCGGCGTTGCCGATCGATGTGCCGTTCCAGCGTTCGGGACCGTCTTCCATGCCGTCCCACGCAAGCCGGTTGTAGCCCGCGGCGTTGGTGACCCAATACTTGGTGCCGTCGTCCGTTTTATAGCTTCCGCTCAGGTGGCGCACGATAGTTCCCTTCGGACCGATGATCGCGATCGCGGGCCGTGCCTTTGCCGGATGGTTTTGCCAGAACGTGATCAACGCCGGGCCGCGCGGGTTCGCACCGATCGCGAAGTTCGCGGGCAGGCTATTGCCGTCGCCGCCCTCGATCGGCGGCCACTGTGCCCAGAGCGTCCCCGGTCGTACCGGAAACAGATACGTCCCCGCGCCGACGTGGAGGCTTTCTTGGATCGGCGTGAGATCGTCGAGAATCCAGATCGAACGGCCGTGCGTCGCTACGATCAAGTCGTTCGCGCGCGGCTGGATTTGCAGATCGTACACGGGCGCGGCGGCGAGATTGAATTGCAGCGATTGCCAGCCGCGGCCGCGATCGAGCGAATACCAGACGCCGGCCTCCGTTCCCGCGTAGAGCAGATTCGGATTGACGGGGTCGAGCCGAACGACGTGCGTCGAGGCGTCGCGCGGTAGCCGGGCGTCGATGCGCGACCAGGTCGCGCCGCCGTCCGCGGTGGCGAACAGATACGGCGCGCGATCGCCGCTATCGTGACGGTCGGCCGCGAGATAGACGGTGCGCGCGTCGGTGCTCGACGCGTCGATCTCCTCGATCCGGGCGGGCTGCGGCAGCGCGTGCGGCGTGACGTCGCTCCAGGTCTTCCCGCCGTCGTGGGTGACGTGGACGAGCCCGTCGTCGCTCCCGGTCCAGATCGTTTGCGGGTCGGCGACGGACGGCGCGATGGCAAGCAACGTATCGTAATATTCGGCGCCCGAGACGTCGAGCGAGATCGGACCGCCGGACACCTCTTGATGCGCTTTCTCGTTGCGCGTGAGATCGCCGCTGATCGGCGTCCAGGTCGCGCCGCCGTCGTGCGTTGCGAAGACGACGTCGCCGCCGAAGTAGGCGGTATGCGAATCCTGCGGCGAGAACGCGAGCGGTGAATTCCAATTGAAGCGGTACCGGTTGTTCGCGATCCCGGCGAGCGACGTGAACGGATCATTGGGCCACGGACTCACGTCCATGCTCTGCTGCGTGCGGCGATCGAAAACAGAGAGCGAGCCGTCTTGCGTGTTCGTCCAGATCTTCATCGGATCCGACGGATCGGGGATTGCATACTGCCCGTCGCCGCCCGCGACGGAAAACCAATCGCGATCGAGGACGCCGATGCCGTTGCGGCTGTTCGCGGGTCCGCACCACGAGCTGTTGTCTTGCAACCCGCCGCAGACCAGATACGGATCGTTCAGATCGAATCCGACGTGATAGACCTGACCGATCGCGAAATCGAGCGGCATCGCCCAACTCTCGCCGCCGTCGTTCGAGAGAGCGACGCCGCCGTCGTTCCCGTTGATGAGCCGTGTACCGTCCTGCGACCACCACAAGGCGTGGTTGTCCACGTGGATCGTCCCGGTCAGATGCTTCCAGGTCTTGCCGCCGTCTTTCGATTCCGTCAAATACATCGAGACGGAGATAAGGTGATTGGGATTCTTCGGATCGACGGCGAGGTGCGAGAAGTAGAACGGCCGCTGTTCGGGGAGCGTGTCCGACGAGACGCGCGTCCACGTCGTGCCGGCGTCGTCCGAACGCCAGATTGTCCCCGCGCGGCTTTGCACGACGGCATACACGCGCGAGGTCCGGCTCGGCGCGATCGCGATGCCGATGCGCCCGAGCGGCCCGGCCGGGAAGCCGCCGCCCGTGATCTGGTGCCAGGTCGCGCCGTCGTCGGTCGATTTATAGAGACCGTCGCCACGGCCGCCACCACTCGTGAAGATCCACGGTTTGCGGCGAAAATGCCACATCGATGCGTAGAGGACGCGCGTGTCGCGCGGGTCGCGCACGAGATCGGCCGCGCCCGTCGTCGCGTCGACGTAGAGCGTCTTGCGCCACGTGTTGCCGCCGTCGGTCGTGCGGAAGATGCCGCGCTCCGCCGAGTCTTTCCACGGATCACCGAGCGCCGCGACAACGACGTCGTTCGCTTCAGCGGGATCGACGCTGATGCGCGCGATCGACGAGGTGCCGCGCAACCCCGCGCGCTGCCACGTTTTCGCCCCGTCGCGTGAATGCCAGAGCCCGTCACCCCAGGAAACGTCGTTACGCGGATTCGCCTCACCGGTTCCCGCCCACACGCTGCGATCGTCGCGCGGATCGAGTGCGAGCGCGCCGATCGCGCCGAGCGTGGGGCCCTTCCAGACGCTCGTCCACGAGACGCCGCCGTTCGTCGATTTCCAAACGCCGCCGCCCGCCGCACCGAAATAGTAGAGCTGCGCATCGCGATCGCTGCCGGTGACGGCCGCCACGCGGCCGCCGGAGATCGCCGGGCCGATCGAACGATACTGCAGCCCGGGATTCTCCGTCGGCATCGGTGAGGGATGCGGTGCGGCGGTCCGGTGTGCGGCAGGCCGGCCTGCCGTGTGCGGACGCTCCTGCGCGCTTGCGGAAAACGCGGCGGCGCCGACGGCAAGGACGAGCAGCGCCGGCGAAGAGATGGTGCGGAAACGCATGGCCTCTTGTGCGCTTCGCCGGTGACGAAGCCCTCGCTCGCGCGCCGATCCGGTACAACGGCACCTCGGCGGGGAAGAGTCAACACATCATGTCACAACACGGTACCGATCTCACCCCGCCACCGAGCACGTCCGACCACGTTCGCGGCTCGCTCGATGCGCCGGTCGTCATCACGGAATTCGGCGACTTCGAGTGTCCGTATTGCGGCGACGCGTACGACGTGCTCGAAGAGATTCGCGAAAAATATGGAACGCGCGTCGCGCTCGTGTTCCGGCACTGTCCGCTGCCGATGCATCCGCATGCACCCGCGGCCGCCGAAGCCGTCGAAGCGGCCGGCGAGGCGGGAAAATTCTGGGAGATGTTCGATCAGCTGTATCGTCATCAGGAAGCCTTGACCGACGCCGATCTCGACAAATACGCGCGCGCCGCGGGCGTCGACACGGCGAGCGTCGAGCGAGCGATCAAGCAACAGACCTATCAGAAGCGGATCGAGCGCGACATGCAGTCCGCGCAAGACAGCGGCGTCCCGGGGACGCCCGCGCTCTTCATCAACGGCTTCGCCTATGACGAAAACATCTCGGTCGAAAATCTCAGCGACGTCATCGATCGCGCCCTCGCGCAATCGGGTGTGCCCGCACGCTGATCGAGCAGCGTTCCTAGCGGCTGCAAAAAATGGAACGCCCGGTGGGATTCAAACCCACGACCTCCGGTGTCGTAAACCGGCACTCTATCCGCTGAGCTACGGGCGCAAAAAAAAAGGGATCGGCTTCCGCCGATCCCTTTGCACACACATTGAGGGCCGGAGAATACCTAGGGTGATGCGCTCATTCGCGCGCGGGCACGGCAAACAACAGCCGGCAACGATTGCCGTACTCTGCAAGGACGCAACGACGCGCTTTCGTGCAACATCATGTAGCGGATACTAACACGAAGTCATTGGTTGTCAAGGCGAACGACGAGAAACGCTTATGCAACGGGCGTTTTTCAGAGAAACATGTTCCCTCGCCTTGACAATGCATGCATTGCTCGCGTAGCATCCTAACGTTATGAAACGCGATCAGCGATTCGACGCGACCTCGTGCAAGCGGCGCCTTCTCGGCGTAACCGGCTTTGGTTTGTCGTATCCCAATCGGATTGTTATCTTGTAAGGTCATCGCAACTCGCCCACGTTCGTGAGGGGATCGGCCGATGGCCGGTCCCCAACTTTTTTCTCACGCGTGTACCGAACGGAGAAGCAGCATGCAGACATTCGAAACACCCAATAAGCCCGTCAAAGCCTGGGTTGACGGCGTCGAGTTCGATGAGAACGCGCGCCGGCAGGTTGCGAACATGGCTGCACTTCCGTTCGTTCATTCGCACGTAGCGGTGATGCCGGACGTGCACGTCGGAATCGGCGCGACGGTCGGGTCGGTGATTCCGACGATCGGGGCGATCGTGCCGGCCGCCGTCGGCGTCGACATCGGCTGCGGTATGATTGCCCAGCGTACGACGCTGCGCGATCGCGATCTGCCGGACGATCTGCGGGCGATCCGGCACGATCTCGAGCGTACGATTCCGACCGGCAACAATCGTCACAATCGCGTGCCGAGTGCGGTGACCGCCGCCTGGGAGCGCCTTGCCCCCGGCCTCGACGCGATCCTCGGCAAACATCCGAAGATCGACAAAGGGCGTGGTGCGTGCGCGCAGCTCGCGACGATGGGCGGCGGCAATCACTTCTGCGAGATCACGATCGATCTCGAGGGCTACGTGTGGATCGTGATCCACTCGGGTTCGCGCGGGATCGGCAACCGGATCGGCCAGTATTTCATCGAGCGCGCCCGGCGCGAGATGGAAGCGGCCGGGATCGAACTCGCGGACCGCGACCTCGCGTACCTGACCGAACACACGGCCTCCTTCGACGATTACATCGAAGCGGTCGGATGGGCTCAGGACTACGCGCGGACGAACCGCGAAACGATGCTCGCGCGTGCGCTCGATGCGCTGCGTCACCCGAACCTGAAACTGCCGGGGTTCGCGCTCGCCGAGCGGGCCGTGAACTGCCACCACAACTACGTCGCGAAGGAACGGCATTTCGGTGCCGACGTTTTCGTGACGCGCAAGGGGGCGGTGCGGGCCGGACGCGGCGAGCTCGGGATCATCCCAGGGTCGATGGGGGCGCGTTCGTACATCGTGCGCGGACTCGGCAACCCGGAGTCGTTCGAGTCGTGTTCGCACGGCGCCGGACGGCGTATGAGCCGCAGCGAGGCCAAGCGCGAACTGACCGTGGCGGATCTCGAGCGGGAAACCGCAGGCATCGAATGCCGCAAGGATCAGGGCGTCGTCGACGAGGCACCGTCGGCGTACAAATCGATCGAAGCGGTCATGGACGCACAGCGCGATCTCGTCGAGATCGTCTATGAGTTCCGTCAGGTCGTGTGCATCAAGGGATAACCCGATGAGAGGAGGTGATCGTCCCTGTACGTGCAGACACAACGCGCGATCGGTTCGCGCATTCGCGCGCTGCGCGAAGCGCGGGCGATCACCCAAACCCATCTCGCGAGCATCGCCGGGATCAGCCGGCCGACGCTCGCGAACTACGAAGCGGGCCGCCAAACGATGACGGTTCGCGCACTCGTTGCTATCGCGCGCGCCCTGGGTGTCGCGTTCGACGAACTCGTCGCTTGCGGGAGGGCGTGCGGGGACGGCTGAGAGGTTGCCGTTCCCGACCGCCCGGCGCTTGCCTTGCCTCCAGGTGCCGGGTCCCCCCGGGCGAGAACATCTCAAAGCGTCACGCGGGTGTGCGGGATGCGCCGAGGAGGCAGGCAGCATGGCGACCTTCACCAGCTCACAAGAGCTCCGCGAACTCTTCACGACGTTCATGGAAAGCGTCGTGAAGATGGACCTGCGCGGTTTCAGCGGCACGGGTGTCGTGATCGCATACGACGTGAGCGATCCGCCGGCGCGGTTCGTGCTCGACGCGCGCGAACCGGCGCGGCCGGGCAAGAGCTTCGCGTACTACGTCGACGATCCGAACGCGCCGGCGCCGACGGTGGAAATCCATCTCTCCGCGACGACGCTCGACCGGATGTATAGCGGCGACCTCAACGTCACGGTCGCCGCGGCGCAAGGCCGCATCAAGGCCACCGGCGACCGGATGGCGGCGCTGCGCATGCTACCGGTGATGTTTCGTACGATGAACCACTACAAAGCCGCGCGCGCGCTCTTTTTCTCGAAAGTCGCGCACTAGCGGCTTCCTCGCCGGGATACATCCGCCGCGGCTCCTCGAACGTTCGTATAAAAGCTTGGATTTAGCTCAACCGAAGCTTCGGCTTAACGTAGCGTCGAGGTTTCGGAGAGCTTTGCGCACGAACGTTTGATAGGCCATGACGTCGTTGGTGGACGGACGGCGTGGCGGGAGAAGAAGATGCAATTTACGAGTTCCCAAGAGCTTCGCGAGCTGTTTACCGCATTTTTGGAGAGCGCCGCGAAAAACGAGCAGCGCGGTTTGAGCGGCAGCGGTTTGGTGATGGCGTACGTCGTTAGCGATCCGCCGGCGCGGATCGTGCTCGACGGACGCGAACCGGCACGACCCGGCAAGACGTTTTCCTACTCAATCGACGATCCGTCCGCTCCGACGGCCGCAGTGGACGTTCATTTGTCCGCCTCGACGCTCGATCAGATGTTCGCGGGCGAGCTCAACATCATGGTCGCGGCTGCGCAAGGCAAGATCAAGTCGGTCGGCGACAAACCGGCGGCGCTGCGGATGTTGCCGGTGTTGTTCCGCAACATTAGTCTCTACAAGTCCGTTCGCGCCGCGTACGCGCCCAAAGTCGCCAGCTAGCGCGCGCCGGGGACGGTTGTGCGATACCGTTCCCAGTGATCCGCGAGTTCGTCGACGACGCGGCGGCCGACCCGAAACGCTGCTTCGGATGCTTCATGCGATGCTGATTCGCCCGTCGGGCTGGCATCGTGGAGCAAGAGCGCGTAGGCGTTGCTTCCCGCCGCCGGCTCGGTGAAATTGCTGCCGGTGCGCAAGACGAGAATGCGATGTGCGTCGACGCGCTTGGACTGGGCGAGGAACGTCAGCGACTGCATGATTCCGGCGTCCTCCTCCGCCGTCATGGTGAAGCGGCCGCGGCCATGCGTCCAATACGTGACCCAGCGTCGTGCCCAGGCACTCATGTGCGCGCCGATCCAGAACCGGTCGCCGCACAGGCTGTCGCCGATCAGCACGAACGGCGCACGCCGTGCGTTCGGATAGCGCGCATACGGTTTGCGTAATGCGCGCAGGCGTGCGTCGTCGGGCAACGCCGTCGTACGCGTGAGGCGATACGCCCACGCAACGAGTCCGGGATCGAGCCGGTACGCTTCTTGGCCGCGAATCGAATCGGCGGCCGGAACCGGCAGCGCGTAGGGAGCCGTGCGCTGGAACGGAATGATGCCGGTCGTCCATGCCGGCGGCATGTCGCGCGCATCGAGTTCGAACCCCTGATCGCCGTTGATCACCCACTGCGCCCAGGCCGCGGAGCCGACCGATGCCGCATGCGGATCGACGCCGGCGATGCCGGCGACGATCCAATACGCGTGCGAGAGATCGAAGCGGGGATCGGACCCGAGCGCCATGATCGATGCCGCGCCGCGCTCCGCGCCTTCCCCGGTAACGATGCCGAGGATGCCGTGCGCCGGGTCGTAACGTAGCGCGCGATAGCCTTGCGGAAACGGCAGCGTTTGCGGTAGCGGCAATCGATTTACCCAGGCGTGGAATTCACCCGGCCCGCTGCCCGTATCGGCACCGGTCTCGAACGTCGTCACCACGACGACGCGGATCGGAATCGGCGCCCCATCCGCCGCCGCGCGGAGCGGCGTTCCCGCCAGGCACGCGCAAACGATCGCGGCGCAGACGGTGAGTCGCCGGAGCATCGTTCGATCAGCGGGCATGATACCAGGCGGTGACGGCATACTTCGTTCCACTGAGTACGGGGTCGGCGCGATGCAAACGTTCCGGCGCGAAAACGATCGCGATGCCGCTTTGCGGCTGCACGACCACGTCATGATCCGGGAACACCGTCGCGCCGCCGGCGAACTCGTCGTTGAGGTAGCACACGACCGAGAGCGCGCGCGATGTCGCGCCGGGAGACGGTGAATCGCGATGGTCGACGTAGCGCCCGCCCGGGTGATAGCGTACGATCTGCACTTCGCTCAGAACCGTGCGGGGCGCGAGCTGCGCGGCGAGCTCGCCGACCGCGGTTGCGAGCGCGTCGTGAACGCGCTGCACGAGCGCGGGTTGCGCGTCCTGCGCGAGGATCTCCGCGTCACGCACGTCGCGTTCGACGATGTTTCCGCTATTGATCGGCGCCGGATGCCACGGTGCCGCAAGCGAGAGCAGGAGCACGAGAGCCGCCGCTTCATCGGCTGCAAAGACCCGCACCGTAGGAACCTCGTTCATGCGTTCGCGCGCGATCCCGTGCCGTTGAAAAGCGCGTTGAGCCCGACCGCGACGACCGCGGCCAGCGTGATCCCGCTGCGCGCGAACGGCGCGGCCCAGCCCGGCACGTGATCGAGCATCGCGGGTGCGGCGAGCGGGATCATCCCGATCCCGATGCTGACCGCGACGATCAAGAGATTCTGGCGTTCGCCGAGTCCGGCATCGGCGAGGATGCGGATCCCGCTCGCGGCGACCATGCCGAACATCGCGATCCCCGCGCCGCCGAGTACGGGCTGCGGCACCGAGGCAACGATCGTTGCGAGCTTCGGCGCGAGGCCGAGCGCGATGAGGATCGCGCCGCTGACCGCAACGGCCCAGCGGCTGCGCACGCCGGTCATCCCGACCAGGCCGACGTTCTGCGAGAACGATGTATAGGAAAACGGATTGAAAATTCCGCCGATGATCGCGCCCGTGCCGTCCGCGCGCAAGCCGCGCACCAGCGCGCGCTCGTCGACCGGCCGGCCGCAGAGCTCGCCGAGTGCCAAGAACATCCCGGTCGATTCCACCATCGTCACGATCATGACGATGCAGAGCGACACGATCGCCGGCAGATCGAATTGCGGCAAGCCGAAGCGAAATGGCCGCACGATATCCACCAGCGGCGCGTTTGCCACGCCGCCGAAATCGACGCGCCCGAGCAGCGCGGCGACCGCGAACCCGATGATGAGTCCGAGCAGCACCGCGATGTTCGCAACGAACCCGCGCGCAAAGCGGCCGATCAGCAGGATCGCCGCGAGCACGAGCGCCGCCAAGCCGAGATTCACCGGCGCGCCGAACTCCGGCGATCCGACGCCGCCGCCGGCCCAGTCGATGCCGACCTGCAAGAGCGTGATGCCGATCGTCGCGATCACCGTGCCGGTGACGAGCGGCGGGAAGAAGCGCAAGAGCCGGCTGAACGCGGGCGCGATCGCAATGCCGAAGATCCCCGAGACGATCACCGCGCCGTAGATCGCCGGCAAGCCGACGTGTGCGTTCGCCAGCGCCAGGATCGGTCCGACGCTCGCAAAGGTCACGCCCATCACGACCGGCAGCCGGATCCCGACGCCGCCGATGCCGATGCATTGCAGCAGCGTTGCGATCCCGCACGCGAAAAGATCCGCCGCGATCAGCGCCGCGAGTTGATCCTTCGGCAAATGCAGCGCGCCGCCGACGATCAGCGGCACCGCGATCGCCCCGGAATACATCACGAGCACGTGTTGCACGCCGATCGCCGCCATCTGCGCCGGCGGCAGCACCGCTTCGATCGGATCGGAAACGGTGCGCGCGAGGGGGGACATCGAAGCTTGCATCACGGCGTTTCTCGACACTGCGCGTCGCTGGGGCCTTTATCCAAACGGACCCCCAGGCTATCTTTAGGATCCGCGGCGATACTGTCGGCCATGAATCGTCCGTTGTTCGTCGCAGCCGTCGTTGCCGCGACCGCGGTCCCCGCCTTCGCCGCGACGCCCGCGCCCTCGCTCTTGCCGGCCGCCCCCGGTGCCCGCGTGCACATCCATCTCGTGCAAACCATTCAAGGCGCGAACGGGCCGCTCGCAAGTGCGACCGACTTCGATCTCGTCCGGCGTGGCCCGTCGACGCTCGTCATCGAGCGCGCTCAGCCGGGCGGCGCTCCGAACGTCTCGGTGCTCTCGGTGAATAAAGACGGTTCGCTTGCCCTTGCCGAGAGCCCGAGCGCCGTGGCGGCCGATACGGACGCTGCCGGTCTGCTGCAGGGGCTCAATTTCGCGCTGGCCGCAACGCGCAACGCCGACCCGGTTTCCCACGGCGCCTGGGCAGCGTCGCTGCCGCTCGCAGCGCCCGGCACGGCGACGGCGATGGTTTCGATCGTTCCCGCGGCGGTGACGCCGGGTGGATTCGATTTCACCGGTGACGGTGAGACGACGGCCGCTCCGCCGGCAGCGTCGTCTGACCGCGGCGGCGATGGACCGGGCGGTGGCGATGGACCGGGCGGTGGGATGCGCTTCCCGGGTGGCGGCGGCGGTGGCGGCGGATTCGGCGGCGGATTCGGCCGCTCGCGGCGCGGCGGCGGCGAGGGCGGCCCCGGCGGCTTGAAACAGAACGTCAGCGTGCATGTCGAGGGACACTACAGCGGGACGCATCTCGACCGCGTGACGATCGCGCAAACGCGGTCGATCCTCGTCGCGGGGATGCCGTTCGTGAATACGGGGAGTTGGGTGCTGACGATCGGCAAGTGATCGCGGCAACCGGTTGACCGGTGGCCGGACGGGTACATGAAGATGAACCGCCGCGCGCGGATCATTTTTACGCACTCATCTTGTCTGGAGTCGCCACATGCCTCAACCCGCTCACGCGACGAAACGCACGTGGGCCGCACGCTTTCTGAGCGTGCTGGCTCTGTGCTCGCTGGTATCCGTTGTCTTTGCGAGCCCGCTCCCGGCCCGCGCCGGAGTTTCGCTCGGGGTCTCGGTCAGTTTCGGTCCGCCCGCCATCCCCTATTACGTTCAACCGCCCGCGCCCGATCCGAATTACATCTGGTCGCCCGGCTATTGGGCCTATGACCGGAACGACGGCGGCTATTACTGGGTGCCGGGAACCTGGGTTCCCGCGCCTGCCGTCGGCGTCTATTGGACGCCGGGATACTGGGGTTGGAACGGCGCGGCGTTCGTGTTCAACGCCGGCTACTGGGGTCCGTCCGTCGGTTACTACGGCGGCGTGAATTACGGCTACGGCTACTACGGAAACGGGTACGCCGGCGGACGCTGGGATCACAACCGCTTCATGTACAACACCGCGATCACGCGCGTCGGCGGCGGCATCCACAATACGTACGTGAACCGTGGCGTCGTGAACAATCAGTGGAATCGGACAAGCTATAACGGCGGCCGTGGTGGCATCAACGCGCGTCCGACGTCGAATCAGCTCGCCGCCGCACGTCAGCGCCGGTTCGGTCCGACGAGCGTGCAATCACAGCACCAAACGTACGCTGCGCAGAATCGCGCCAATTACTCGAGCGTGAATCACGGACGCCCCGCGACGGTCGCGGTCGCGCGCCCGTACAGCGCGTCGAATCGTCCGGCCGGCGCACGCACTGCGGCAGCAACGGCCCGCACCACCCATACAACGACGGCGCGCACCGCTGCGGCGCACGCGGCGCCGCGCACGGCCGTAGCACACCCGGCGGTCAATCGCACCGCAACCGCGCACACGGCGACCGCGGTGCATCGCAATGCGGCACCAGTTCATGCGGCCCGCGTGGCGCGTGCACCCATAACGCATGCCGCGCCGGTCGCTCGCGCGCAGACGGAACCGCGCGAAGCTCCGCAACGAATGACGCTGCAACGCGCGATGCCCGCGCAGCGTGCCGCGGCACCGCGCGCCGCAGCCCCGCAGCGCGCAGC
>Ga0116231_10009503_pt1 | contig 16362 bp, 5 predicted proteins | sample S1TSphgellanicum_2_FD_89695 | JGI IMG/M metagenome (GOLD analysis project Ga0116231, IMG submission 89695) | Host-associated microbial communities from peat moss isolated from Minnesota, USA - S1T2_Fd - Sphagnum magellanicum MG | ecosystem: Host-associated > Plants > Peat moss > Unclassified...
CCCCAACCCAACCCAACCCAACCTTTGACTAACCCACCCCTCTTTTTGTAATGGGTACCTATTTACTATTTAGTATTCATATTTAGTATTCATTTGATTGAAGGCTTCCTATATTGGATAGAATCAAAATTTTGTTCTCTGACATTAATGGGAGTCTACCAAACATTGACCCCACATGTACAAAGTCAAGGCTTAAAAAATAGCTCATTTAAGAGAGAGCCCTTGGGAAGTGGAAAAACTCAGATTTAGATCAAGTCCCATGATCTATTGTGGCAGGTTCAGGAGTCAGGACTTGTAACCTTCTTGTTAGTTGATCATGGTAAGTATGGTGGTAAGAGACTAAAGAACTAAAGACTAAAGACTGGTGGTATACACACTATACTACCCTTCATTGGGTATGTGACCCTTTGAACTCCAGATCTTGATTTCTGGTCTCCACTGATGAGCCTCCATAAGTTGGGGATCAGAAACACAGTATGGCAGGGTCTCACTTCCCTCTCTCTCTCTCTTCCATCTCTCTCTCTCTCCTGGCTGTGCCTGCTTGCCAACTTGCACTTTCAAACAAACCCATAACAGCAACTAAGTCATGTTTTCTTAACCAACAATACTTGAAAACCAATAATGGAGTTATCCATAACGTCACCCTGTCTCCACCTTGTCTTTGGGCCTGCTTTCAGCCCCTTGTCTCCTTTTTCAGGGTATCTGTAAAAGTAAGGAAATTTTATTAAATCTCAGTATGAAATGCTGAAACTAAGGTGCAAAGTTTGGAACTAATTATAGTACTTGTACAGGTAGGAGCAGTGAAATTATATGTAGCAGCAGCAGCAGCGGAGGCGCTTAGGAAAAAGGAAAGACAGGATCAAAATTGGTGGAAAAACTAGTTGGGGTCCCAGTTATTTTGTTTTGTAAAATTTTCATTCCCAGTTACACATTTGATGCCCTGTTATGCCGAAACTGACTATTCTCGGCCCCTAATAGGGGAACTATATATATATTGGGCTCTCCAGAGTCCAGATGTACCAATAAGTCTAATAGATGATGTAAATTGTACCAACATCTGGACTCTGGAGAGCCCAATATATATATATATACATATAGTTCCGCTATTTGGGCGAGAACAGTCAGTTTTGGCATAATAGGGCATCAAATTTTATATATATATGCAAATAGATGATGAGGGGAAAAAAAAAGGTCTGCAGAATGGAACTGCAATAGCCCATCATCTTGTCATGAATCATGATGATAAGTATTACCAGTTTTGGGTTGGGGCCATGATGACCTCAACTGTAGCAACTCTGTTGTAGTTCTTGTAAAGTTTGTTGTGTCTGGACATGCAACTACAACTGATAGGCATGAAAGTACCCAATAGAATCATAATAATAATAATAATATAATACATTCTTTTTTACTTACACAATCTACTCATCTGTTATATTCTTATTATTATTATTATTATTCCTATCTGAGGCCTCTCTAGTCCTACCACTCATTTGGTGTGGCAAAAATCATGATGGGAGGGTGGGGATGTTGGGAAGCAGTTTGGTGCAATGTAAGTGAGTACTCACTCAATCATTTGATCTCACTTACCAATGGAAAAACATAAACAATGCAACACAAACAGAAAGCCCCTGTTTTTTCCCCCCTCTCTACTACCGGAGTACCTTGCCAGCTTCAACACATGTTTGTTGAATAATTAATTAATTAAAATTTGAAAATTTCATTTTGACGAATGAAATATTTTTTTGATCTTTTAATATTTTCCTTCAAAATTATTTTTTGGGGTTGAAATTTTCAATATTTCTGAAAATAATATAATTAGTGTGGAAGCTGCCAAGGTGGTGAGTGCCCAAGTTGGCAAGTGAGTGAGTTGAGTACCTTCATTATACTCAGTCAGAACTGGCTTCCATATTGAGTTAGCCTACTCAGCTTTAGTTTGGACTCTTTAGAGTCTTGAGAGACCACCACATTTGTTGGACATGTTTAGGGTTTAGGGTTTAACCCTAAACCCTAAACCAACCCACATATTGAACCGAACCAGGTACCAATTTTGGGTACCGCCAAGTATTTGCAACCAGTGTTTGATGGTTATTAGAGACATGAACGGACCATTGGATGTTATCATGGAGGTTCTTAGGGTTCATGACCACGGTTCTCAACAACCAAATAACCCAAAGTAAAAGCACCTGCTATATACCCAGGGGTAAGGGGTTCGTTTGTGAAAACTAGGATCAACGGTTCTCTGATTCTGAAACATTTTAAAAGAACTGAAATCGACGGTTCTTTATAAACTCAAATAACCGCACAACACTTGTGAAGTCTTGTGAGTGAAGTGAGTTGAAATGTCTAGTAAAAGTTACCTTGGATCTTCCCCTTTGTATTACAACAAATTTAAGGGCTAAAGAAGTTTATTGTCAGAAAAGTTCCTATTTCTGGTCCTAGCAATTAAGGGAAAAAAATTCCTCTTCGCACAATGTTTTTCATTTACAGCAAGTGCAATAATGGAATAATAATAATAATAATAATAATAATTTTAAAATGGCATTAAAAGAATAATTCAATAGAAATTGCCATATATTTAAATGAGGTTCTAGTGTGTAGCCAACAATACAAAAGGGTGCACAAATGTTTTTGCATCCGGTTCATAGCAAAGTTGGATAAATCTTCCTACTAATGATGACCACTTTGGCTATATGACACAATTTTAAAAAGAGAATATTGCTTGGCACATGCCTCGGCCCTTGACACCAAATTTATTTCTTAACCAATAGTTATGTGAATCCCTTGCATTGTAGGGGAGACATAACATGTCACTTATGACATTTACACTGAAATGCCCCTAATTTTGCTAGATTTAAAAATATAAAAATTTCTAAATTGCCAAAATTTCTATAGTAAATTCTAGTAGGTAGCCATAACATATAAAAGGATTTCTATTAAAAAAAAATTAATTTCATATTTGATCAATAGGAAAATTTCACTAAATCAGAAAATTGAATAAAAAACCTTGAATATGTTATGTGATATATTTTTGTTTAAGAGTGAGATGTTGAATGAGCCTTACACTGATGGGTGAAAACATGATAAAGTAAACAAGAAAAGTAAATTAAAATCTAGTTTTTAAAAAAATATTATAGTTTTCAACCTAGACAAAATAAAGTAGATTAAAAAAAAAAAAAGTTTTATTATCAAAACATCAACCCATCCATTGGGTTTTTAGTAAGTTGAATACAAAATTTGAAATAGTTTCCCTATGGTTTCTAACATGATTTTAAATTGCGTATTTATACATTAGAAGTCAAATATTTTAAAAATTATAATATGAAAAATTTCAAATTTCACAAATACATTATAATGAATGATTAAATTGAAAGTAGATTTTTTTTTACTTGCATTTATTTTTATAAGTTTTAACATATGCCTAAATTTCAATAAATTTATATTTAAACATATGATCATTAAATATAGTTATAACAAAATCAAAGAACATGCTCATATTAATCATTTAATTAAAAAACATATCTAAGTTCAATATCTCAAAACCTATTAAATAATAACTCTCCATTTATGTTGCAAAGTACATAAATTGTCTACTTCATCATGTTTTCAGCTTGCTATCTATTGAGTTTGCCTATGCTTGATGGTTTAAATCATTTGGACACCTATTCAACCAACCACAATTCACACCATACAACATTAGCTAACAACCATTTCTTGCATCAAATATGTTTTATCCATATATATATATTGAAGGTTGCATCATTTGCATATATTAGTAAAATACAATTAAGGGTTTTTCTTCCCATATTTGAACCAAAAATAGTGAAAAATGAGATTAGTAATTATGATCGTAACTTAAGGCCGTTTTACAAGTGTTTTAATTACAATATTGAAAAATTGGCCTTGTTCACTTCCCTATTTTTGTTCAATGCTTTCTTCTTGAAAGTACTTGGCAATATAAACACATGGCCTTAACCCTCAAATTCCAAAAGTGTGCTAGATTTTACAAATTGGTTTTAAATGATTTAAAAATTATATTCAATTGATGCACAATTTTTACGATGATGGGTCCAAAGGTGTGTTGTGTGGTCACACCAAATTTGTTTGTTTGGATGGATGTTGGAGATTAGGGCAACCCAATGAACAACCCACATCTTTGTTTACATTTATCCAATACCACAAAGAGATTGTATGTCCATTACTTATATCTTAAGATATTGACAGTCAATAAGCTTTTGTGCAAATACATATAGATGCAAGCTAAAGTGGCCCACTTTTTATGTCACAAGATTAAATTCTACAAGGTGTGGTGATTGAAAGTTTCATAATTATGCACATATATATTAATTTCACCTTAGGGACTTGGATTTAAATTCTCAACTTAATTATTTAAATGAATATGCAAATTATTTTTCATAACTCATTAAGGTAAAAACATTATGGACTTTGTAACTTGAACTCGTGAACTTGCCAACTGGCAAATTGTTTGATATATGGACTTTGAAATGACCTAAATATTCTTAATATTCTTTATAGGGATTTAGAATATAATGACTTTTTCTTTAATGAACACAAGTTTGAGCAAATTAACATCAAATTATTTTTGAAATATTAGTTATGGACTTTTAATCAATGTGAAAATGCTTGAAATTTGTAAAGTTCATATCCAACTTTCATAGGCTGATTTTTTTTGGAGAATCATAGAACAAGGACCTCTAGAAGGGCTTGGATTTTTAAAATAAAGATGACATCAAAATAATATTTATTTGACCATCAATCATTGAAATTTGAAACAAAAAGTCAAAATATGAACTTTTTGGATGTTATTTTGCATCATAGTGGGCCGCTTTAGCTTGCATCTACCCATATAATGTAAGAGAGTTCATTAGATTCGAAAGATCATACATGAACAATGTAATATGAAGGGCATAAGGTAATGAAAAGACACAACTATACCATATTAGTTGAGATGCTTATAGCTTTCATGGGTGTTGAGTGGTGAAAGGCTCAAAGTTTATTGACATTAAAACTAAATGGCATGGTCAAATGATATCACTTTAGGCATGTACAAATTAACATACCTTCTCCAACTTGTCATGGATGTTGGTAAAAACATGCAACATCAAGTGCATGTGGCATAGGAAAGGTAATTTACAATGCCCTCATTTGAGTAAACGTGATTAGTAGAATACGTAAATGATAATTCCATGGCAATGGGCAAACAATCAAAAGAGGTGAACAATTTTATTTAAAGACCAAGTGTTTAGCTCAAATCTTGTCCTATTCAATTTGCGACTTGTCTTATTTAGTGCAATCAAATTATGCATTTTTCAAACCTTATTAGTGGACCTTTTTGTTGTTGACCCAAGTGGGATAATTTTTGAGGTTAGAAAGGATACAACTTTCCAAAACATTTCTTTGAAAAGCTCTAAAGAGACACCGCTTTCCAAAAAAACTCAATTGTGAGAAAATTTTATTTGTCCAAATGTGAACTCAAACATCATTGGCCCAAGTGTTAAGCTTTGAGACACAAAAGGGTCAACAAAGAAACATTGATTGATTGAAGTTTCCCATTGGATGCATTTTCCCAAGTGATGTGAAAGGGAAAATAAAATGGCCAATGGGATTAAACTCTTGTCAATAGGATGGAGATCCATTGATCAGTTGAAAATATCAATTTTGTATATTTTAATTAATTCCAATCACAAAAATCACCATAAATTCAAATTTTTTCATTAGTTCAAAAATTGTGGAAAGACCACTAGACACACCATTTGTGGAGGGCTTTTTAATGGTACCAAAAGCACAACAAGGGGTCCTATGATTTGGAAGGGTTAAGGTGTGATCACAAAACCAAACAAAATAACATAAATAAACACCATCATAATATTTAGATTCAAGATTAATTGTCACAAGACCAATCCTCAAAAGACTAATAGTTATTTTACTAGCAATTCATACCATGGCCTTGGAAAAAATGTTTTAAAACATAATTACAAATAGGATTATGAGGATTCATTTGTTTTAAATTAGTTTTAATATTTAAAAAAATACGGTTTGGATGGTGGACTTTCATAAAAATTGAAGTGAAGGTAACTAAAGCTTGTGTTTCCACCCATGTGACCCCATTTATGTTTGCATTTAACTTAAAATTACTACCAATTTGATGTTCCCATGTGTTCCTAGATAGTTTTCATTGTTCCTAATATGTTTAGTAATTATGTTTTATTCATGTGTTCCTACCTAATGTTACCATGGTTATCCCATATTGTATCACTATTAAAAATTTCCTAGGATGTCCTAAACATGTTTTTAAATTTATTTTTGACATAATTCCCGATGACACCACTTTTCATTTATATTATTTGCATAAAGTTATGTTGGTTTAACATATACTACTAGTTAGGTCAAATGTAAAATTCAGGCCAATAGGGGAAGGTTAAGTTGATAGGCCTCGAAAATAAATTGAAAAAAAAAGAGTTAAAAATCCACTTATTCTAGAGGGAAAATATCCAATAAGGAATGAGACAAGTTTGTAAACTTCTGGATGAAAGAAAATAATGCCCACCAATGCCAAAGGAGATTTGAATTTGAGATATAAAAATAGAAAATTATTCACCCATTCCAAAAGACAAAAGATTTGGAGGAAATTTCCCATTCCAAATGGTGCAATTCATCATGTGGACTATTCTATTCTCAACTCTAAGCCTAGTTTGATGGGAGGGGCATCAATTGTGAGGACGTAGTTTGAATGACTCAAATAAACAAATACACCAACACCCATTTTTTTTCATTATTGTAAATTTAGTAGTAATAATAGTAATATTATTATCATCATCATCATCATTGTTATTATATTTAATTATAATTATAACCACCATGAGATGTACCTTATATTTTTAAGGAAATGAACAATCTAATGATTTTGTTTACAAGTTATTAAATGAATCTTGCCATGTTTTCAAATTGTTTTATAATCATAACCCATGCATTGCATATCTAAACGAAGTTAATGTGGCATGGGTTATTGAGAGCATGTCTTAATATTGAATGAATTTTGAAAGGCCATATAATACACCTTTTAAAATCTAAGTCTGAAATCCAATTTTCAATAGAATTTTTTTTTTTACTAAATTTGCAATGAAAAAATGACTCAAAATTCAATATTTCTTGTACCTGAAGTTTACAAATTAAAATATTTCTTCTATGCAATCCAACTCATTGAGGACTTTCCAAGAGTATGAAGAACACACCTTAGTTAATTTCTTATAATTTTAAGTTCTGATTCTATTCAAATTTTGAATGAAAAAATATTTTAAATTCAATAACTCAGGCATCTTAGTTAATCTAACCATTATGAAACTTCCTTGGTGCACCCCTATTCATTAAGGGCTTTTCAATGGTAGTAAGAGCATAATGAAGGGTGTTGTGGTTTGGGAGATTTGAACATAACAAAACAAAACAAAACAACTTTCCTTCCTTAATGGATGGTTGATCTCTAATGTGAATTACAATGAAAATCTTTGAAATATAAGGTGTATTCCAAAGTTGCCGATTATGAAACTTTTTCAATAACCAAATAATTTGGTTCCAAATAAATTTTAATCAAATAAACTAAATGGTTTTGTTAAAAAAAATTAATACCTTTCATAAAATTTTATTTATTTATTCCTCATCCAAAAATAGTTCTTTCACAACTAGTTCTTCAAATTATTCAATTATATTTAAACATTTTTTTAACATCAACTTAAGATTTTAAATTATATATATATTCAAAATTTTCATGGGCCAAGAGAAAAACCAACGAGCTTCATTGCAAGGATATAATATCTAGAACAAAAACATAAGATCAAGTTTTGTAACATAACCTACTCAGGCAAAAATTACAAGATTAGTTTTCTTTCAATTCATTTTGCTCAAATGAACCTTCCAACTCATCTAATTTTTGCTCTAAGTGTATTTCAAACTTTATCAATTTCACCAAATTATAAAGAACCTTACAACTAATCCTTGCATCATTAAGGTCAATTCTTATTCACAAAGATCAAATTTTCAAAGTGATTTAACTACATGTTGTATTTCTTTAAATTGGTGTATATATCAACAAGGGAAAAGATTATTTCAATTTCAATTTGAAAACCTACAATCTCCAATGTTTGTCTAACAAAAAAACCAATAGTTGGGAACATGGATTCATGTTTCCTCCACCATTTAAAAAGGCACTGATCATCCATCCATGACAATAGTCATGATAATGGTATGGAATGGCATAAACAGCTACAATCATGGTTGTGAAGAAATGGAATAAGTGAAACTAAAATTGACTACATAATCATCTCGTAACTAGAGCATATAAACTAGTTTTTGGTCATGAATGGAGTCATAGATGCCACTTTTTGACATAATGAATGTAGCCATATCCATGAGCCTTAAACTAAAGGAAGAAATGAATTTTCCTTTTATTTTGGATCTTATGATTGATGATGATTAAGGCCTAAATATTGAATTGAAAAGTCTTGCATGGAACAAAAAAAAAGAATCCTATGGGGTCATTGATTTTTTCCTTTACTTCTTGACAAAATATGTTGAGAGGAAAACTCACAATAACTACTAGCTTTGAAGTTAGATCTTAAATTTAAGAATGTGATATTTATCTCCTTTATTATTAATCATGAACAAAGGGTGGCCATAATGAAAGAGAATGCGAAAAGATTTTTTTTTCCTATGTTTTAAAAGTTTTATCAGCATTTGCATGCATTATCTTAGGCTAAAAGTTCTTTTGCTAACAACATTGATGAAAATAACAATTTGGATATCTTCGAAATGGTTGCAAGCATTAGTGAACTTGCAAAGGAGCTTGTTAATTGAAAACTACTAATATTTTGAAGATTTCAGTCAATGCAAAAGACATCATTTCAAAAGATCATCACGATTGTAAAATTTTGTAAGATTAAATCAAGTAATAGTCATGGAAAATGCATCCAATGGTTGAAATAAATTACAAACTTGTTAATTAATTTCTTATTTCCACATGATAGCTTAGGCTGAATTCAAGAATTTATTGACCATTTATGAGTTGCCATGTGATAATTTATTTTAAATTAAAAAAATTATCGACCACTTATGTGCTACTTTGTGATAGTTTAAAGTTAGGAAATGAACATTTTTGGCCCAATTTGTGATTCTCATTCAATCAAGGCCTAAGAACTTAACATAGGACACCTAAGCCACCTAAGTTATAAAATTTAGGCAAGGTCACCTAGCCTAGGAACCTAGCTTAAGATGCTTAGACTAGAAATAAACCTAAAATGTAGGTAATTTTAGGTTGCAAGTGTGGGGATTTGAACCTTTCATTTTCACTTCAAGAGTTCAAATCTATAACTATTGTAACAAAACTTTTTATTTGTACCAAAATTAGTCATTACAAAGCTATAAACACTAATTCTTTAACCTATGTTAATTGAGGCCACCCTAATTTGACCTAAAGTCATTTAAGTTAACCTAAGCCACCCACCAAGTTTAACCTAAGTTAAGCCAGGTTAAGCTAGGCCTTTTTAAGCTATTGTAAGTTGACCTAGTATGATTTAAAACTACTTAAATTAAACTAGGCTAAACTTAAACACTAAACCTAAAGGTTAAACCTAAACTAAACCTACAAATTAAACTTGCAAGCTAAATTTAAGGTAAACCTAAGTTAAATCTAGACTTAGGCTAAACCTAAACTAAACATAAAAGTTAAATTTAAAGGCTAAATGTCGGCAAAACCTAAATGAAATCTAAGTTAAATTTAAACTAAACCTAAAAGTGAAACCTAGGCTAAACCTAAAGGTTAAATTTAAAAGTTAAATGGAAGTGAGAATATTTAAAATCATTTGCAATTTGTTGATGATCATTTGAAGTTATTACAAATAATTAATTATTTTTTGTGGGGATACTATGGGAATATTTTTAATTATATGTAAAATAATTATTTTTTTAATGATAATGAACATTTAAAAAAAAGTGCATGCACATAAATGACAAATTCTTTTCATATAAAATTTTCTTAAAACTTTTAACGTCTCCAATTTGTTTTGATATTTGGTCAAACATGATTTGAAATCAAATCATGTGCTTTAATTATGTAGTTATGAGCCTCATGATATGACGTACACATGCGATCATAAACATGATCAAGTTGTGTTATGTGATTAAAATCTAATCATAGTCATAAAAATGTCCAAGTCATGAATGTCATTTTTTTGTGTATTAAATCAAGGCATCACTCAATATCCAATGACCCCTTAACTAGTTTAAGACATAAGTAGTGACAACAAGAAACAAAACAACAACAACAATTTGTAATATATGCCCTATGAAAGGAAGGGGGTACATAATTAATGACCCTAACACCAATCTACATGCTATAAGAGAGGCCACTAACCTTGGGGAATTGAAAAGTTTCCTTGAAACATGATCACTTATAAACTTGCATAAACCAAATCTCCAATCATAAGGTAAGTTTTTGTAATAATAAGATTCAAAATAATGGAAGAAGAAAAAAACTTGCATATCATCTTGTTTTGACTAATGTGTTCAATTTTCAAGGCTTAAATCCTATAGTAATGCAAGCTTTCATCAATTCTTGTTTTTTTTTCTTGAATTTTTAGGACATGTTATACATTTTTGTAGATATGTTTTGGCAAATTTGATAAAAACATATTCCAAATCTTTAAAAATTATTTTAACAATTGCATATTAATGTAAGCCTTAGAAAAGACATGTCCAAAACGTGTGCCTTAAAAAATTTCAGCCACACCCAAAATCTTACAATTGACTATTAACTTTAGACTAACTATCATGGTAATCAATTTCAACCCTTCATCCTTCACATAAATAAGGATATTTTTTGTCAATCATATTGTTCTAAAAGATCTTACAAATTTCTTACCAATGCTTGACTTCAAGTTTCAAATGTTTCAAACAAGTTAATTATAATATGTTTTGGCATTTAATCTTCTCCTTAAAAATTCACCACTAATGCAAAAATGTCATGTGTTCCTTTAGACATCCAAAGACTAAAACTTAAAGTAGCAAAAGCACAATCTATCAAAATTAATAAGACATGTTTGTTTTATTTTCCTAACTAGGTTTAATAACACTTCTTAATTAAAGGGTTTTTTGGAAAGGAAAATAACACAAGGGCATAATTGCATTACCAAACACTTTAGCTAGATACTTTCAAAAAATTAAATGGGGAAATGGTTTTTGATAACAAGAAGACCCAAGTTTTCCCCCCAAAAAAATTTGCACACATTATCCTTTTTAGAAGGATCTTTGGCCTCAAATAAATTAGAGATAACACTCCCACTTATTGTAGGCCTTTTTTTGGCAAGTTATTTTTCTATTGAACTTTTCATGTTGTTGTTCACTTCTTCCTTAAATGCAATTAATCCATGGTCTACATCCACATATTTCTTCAAATGTAATTATATCATTATTCTTGAAATAAAACATTAGATTTTTCTTCAACCTTGTCCTTTGGTTGAGAATTACCAAAAAAAATGGATAATTATAACAAATCACACAATGTACATCAATTGTGGGACATTCACATCCACTTTTGACCCATCATTAATAATAAAATGCCCAATGTAAAGAATTTTTACCATTAGGTTTTCCAATTGATTTTTTGCTCATGCATTTTTTTCATTATTGAATTCAATGTCTCATCAGTTTATAATTATGAATTTGGCAATGTCTTAGGTCTATAATAGTTTTCCTCAATTTTCTCCTCCACTTTCATTCATGAAAATCTTAAAACTTTCCTTTACATGGATTGGTTCCATATTTCCAAATTTTGCTAATGGACTAAAGTTGAGAAAACTGAATAATATATATATTTTCCAATTTTGGCAATTATTTAGTTTCAATAAGGCATCCCCATGCAAACGATGGAATCAATTACAAGCATTTACAAATTCATTGCTCGTTTTTGTCAAGATGATGCATAATGCAAAAAATATATGTTGATGAAGATATGCAAGTGCTCAAATGATGTCCTTGTTTACAAAGATGGGCTTAAGGAGTGCAAGTCAAAATAATTCTCTTTTATTTCAAATCAAAGCGTAATTTGCAATAGATGATCATGCACAAACAAATCACAACAAAAATACAACAAACCTTGATTCATCCAAAACCCAAAACCTTAAAAAAAAAAACAATTAGACTCAAGAGAATCTGGTCCTAACTAAACTGGTCATCTCAACATATCTATACCTATTGGACATGTATCAACTCGAATATCAATCCAGTTGATACTAGTTGATTTTTTTGAGAGAACCGGGCTGAAAATTGGCCTGATTCTGGATTTTTATTCAATACCCATCCAACTTTGGAGTATTCATTAACCTTGGAGTAGTTCCACCAGTGCTCAGAACATGGGCCGACAAAAGAAAATTGGATGAAGAAAAGTCAAAACATGCTGGTTTGGCTGAGCAAAATGGTTTTGGCCCAGCATTTTTCCACAAGATTCTGAGATTGGTACCCTAATCCCCTGGGCAGCTTTGGCACAAAAGTGTCAAATATTTAATTTATTTTAATATTTGAACTTGAGCATACAGGTTTTTAATTTTGGACTTTTGAGCAAGCAAGGAGTATGGTTAGTAAATGTACAGTAATTATCACAACTTTCTTGATGTCGTTGCAATCGGCCACTTCACAACTAGTGCATTTGCCTATTGCAACTCAGGATTTGATTCTAGTTCTCCTCATTTTGGAAATTTTGAAATTTTCAACATGGAGGGCTGATGATTTTTCAAAAATTCAACAAAATAAAAAATAATATAATTCATGTGGGAGCTGCACATGTACTATGATAAAGGGCACAACAAAAACTAACACCTGCTGTTGGTTGGCCAGAGAGTTTTGATTGATCCAGGTGGATGGCTATAAGTAGTCTCCAATCTGTTTGCAGTCCCAGTTTTGGTTTAATGGGTGCGGTTGGAAGAAAAATGTAAATAAAGGTAATCTTGATGCCAGAAATAATTTGGCAAGGTCACATACTGAGCACCCGTGGAGCTGGTTTGAGCAATTGCACCAAGTAGTGAGAGCTCAAAACACATCAAGGGTATCCATCCCATTTGCTTACAGAGAATCATAGATCCATTGAATTTCTCAAATCTTCACCAAAGAGGGATTCAATGCGATTTGGATCAACTTGTAGCCTATTCTCTCCTCATCTAATCATTCTAAACTTAGACATCATGATGAAACCCTGCCAAACTTCAAAACAAAAAAACACCCAAGAAAGGGAGAGAAAAAGAAACAAAGGGCAAGGACGAAAGTAATCCTTTATATGTAAGCTTTAGATGTCTCCATGGTATCAAATCAAAATGGATAATCCCAAAATCCATTTTGGAAATCATCTTTCTTTTTTGTGTGGAAATTTGCAATTTTTTGTTGCAAATTCACTGATTTTTTGGAAAAAATTGCCAAAACTTCAAAAACAAATCGCCACATTTTCTATTCCTGGTTCAAGTAGGCAGCCCAAAAAAAAAAAGAGTCTTTAACTTTTTTCTTTCATATTTAGTTAATAGCCCGATCTGACTAAATCTACTTATTGATGATCACCACCTCAACTACATTACAAAATTGAAAAAAAAGAAAACATTGATTGGAACTCTTTTTAAAGTCAAGATCCTTGGTATGTGAAGAGACCTTAGAGCAACTGGGGCCTGCACTGTACAAGAAATTTTGGATGAAGAAAAGTCAAAACATGCTGGTTTGGCTTAACAAAATGGTTTTGGCTCAGCATTTTTGCACAATATGCTAAGACTTGCAAAATGCACAGGAGAGGCTAATTGATTGGCTACATGGTTTGATTGGTCCAGGTTGATTGGATTTTCTGTAATACCTTTACCTTTCCAGCAAAAATTAAAGGATGAAACCCTGGTAAACGTGATTAAATTATTTTCAATGAATGCTGATTTTTTTCAAAAATAGCTGTCCACAATTCCATTAATCCTAAAAATTCTATTTTTGTTTATTGTCCGTGACTATTTCATTTATTCCACGTGTACACGTTCAGATATTTGAAAGTGCCAGAATTTTAGGAAATTCTTCTTGTATTGTAGGAGTGGAAAAATAAAAATAAATCAATATTTGGCAAGAAGATGAAGGATGGGTGGTACTACGGTAGTAGTAGTCTTCGACCTTTTGCAGTCCCAATTTTGGTTTTGTGGGTTAGGCTTGAAAAAATAATAAACTAATCTTGAATGTGAGAAATATAGTTGGAGAGTAGTCAAATTACTGAGCATGGTTGGTTGGAGTTGCTTTAAGTGCATGCCCAACCGAAGCAGTAAGTTGACTTTTATTGTACTTTTTGGGTGAAGGTTTTTTAAAATGTGTGAATTTTCTTTTGGGAGAATAGAAGTGCTCTTGTTTGCAGTGCACTACAAAATGACCTGTTGCACGAAATGATTGTTTCTCAGCAATAAATGATTGTTTCTCATTGGCCAACTACAATGGTTGGCCAAGGTGATGAAAATTAAATAATCTTTTCAGATTCATGGACGAAGGTGGGGGCGGGGTGGGGAGAAACTAAATAGTGCACACTGGATGTGCTACATACTAATAGCAGGCTGCCTTTGGGCATGCTTTACGCATTAGAGCATCTCCGCCCCATAGCGATAAATTACACCTCTACATTAAAATAAGTTGGTGTTTAGTGCTTAGTGTCCTCACTAACCAACATCAAAACAGTCATTTCAAACAATGAAAGTCCATTTACGTCTTTACATTTCAACAAATGATTATCATCGACCAAATTTGCATCAAGAAAATCTGTTTGAAAATGTTAAAATGTGAGATTTTAAAATTGGGAAAAGATTTTTCTTTCAAATTGTGATTTGATTTATTAAAACTTCTTTGGAATCCCAACACCCAAAGTAGGGAATGTGCCTTGAGAGTCTTTAGAAATTTTCCCATTGACTCCAATACTTTGCCTAAGCAAGTCTTACATTGTCCTTGTTTTTTCGCAAACCTTGGGCCTATTTCAATCATGTTTCATGACTTGCCAATAGGTTTGCAAGCGCAAGGCCAAGGCCACAAAAAAATGATGATTTTTGATAATTTTCCAAAAGTATTGAAATTAGGCTCTCACTAGCCACATTGGCAATCATCCACAAGAGGAATTAACCAAATTTGGCTACAGAGCAGAAAGGAAAGTAGTAGAGAAATTTAGAATCTTGCTATATTTTTGTGACCTGCTGGAACCTATTTCTCTGCATACAGTAATTTCTAGATATATTTTCCTCCGAATATGGTGATTTTGGCACATTTTTTTCACAAAAATCCTTTGAATGAATCTCACTGTTTTTTTACTTGCCACCAATTAGCCAAAATTTGCCCAAAAAACCTAATATTAAGGATTTCATAGAGCAAGTACCATACATACTCCGCCATAGGATTTGGCAACAATCTGCTGAATAATTAATTAAATTTTAAATCTTAACTTCGGCACTTGGTTTTTAAATTCTGAAATTTTAATCAGATAATGGTTATAAATAATAATAATAAACACATATGTGTCTAGTCGGTCTCCATCTTAAGCTCTTGAATTTTTTAAGGTCTGCAGTTCAAACTCGACAGTCAAAAACTTCAAGACTCTTAAATTTATAATTAATTTTCAAAATTTCGGCAAAACGAAAAATAATTCAATTTCTGCCAAAACCATTCATGTACTACGGTAGTCGAATTTAGGCAAAACTACTTAGGATTTAATTATGTAAACCTGGCAAACCTTTCTCCCAAGTACCTTATTAGTTGAAATTTAAGCATACTGTAAAAAAGCCCAAGGATGAGAGCATTCCCAAAATAAGGGGCCTAAGAGGAGGAAGGAAGTGAAGGAGGGCAACTGCACTAAATTTAGAACAAGTTATTATTTTCTATTATTATTTTTATTTATTAATATTATTTGGCAAAGATGTAAAAATACCCAAAAATATACCCAAAAATAAATATTAAAAAAGAAAAAAAAAAGTGCTAAAATCATGTGCTTTTTGTTGAGATTTTCAATAGCCATACTTCGAGCAAAGTTTAAGAAAAATCGCCAGATCTCTCTATATATGTGGTTCAAGTAAGTAGCCAAAAATATAGTATAGAGAAGGATGTTTTAAGATATTTTACTTTCATATTTATCTTATAGCCAAAATTGGCTAAATCATCTTCATGTGGATCATCGTCATTTTGGCTACAACACCAAAATTGACAAAAAAAAAAAAAAAACCACCAAAATCCTTACTGAACCCGAATACAAAACCCCCACCCCCCCCACACACCTTCCCTTCCCTCACCCCCCCCCCCCCCCCCCCCCCCCCCCTCCCC
>Ga0116231_10009504_pt1 | contig 16361 bp, 5 predicted proteins | sample S1TSphgellanicum_2_FD_89695 | JGI IMG/M metagenome (GOLD analysis project Ga0116231, IMG submission 89695) | Host-associated microbial communities from peat moss isolated from Minnesota, USA - S1T2_Fd - Sphagnum magellanicum MG | ecosystem: Host-associated > Plants > Peat moss > Unclassified...
AAACCCAAATAGCAAAGAAACCTTTAAAGAAAAAAATTCTTTCCAAAAAAATAATTAGTATGACTTTCCAAAACTTACCTAAATACAAAAAATTGGAAATTTTGGTGGAAATTTTTTTTTTAAAAAAAAAAAAAAAAAATTAAAAACCCCAAAAAAAAAAAAAAAAAAAAAAAAAAATTGAACTTTAAGGGTCTCTGCAACTAATCAATTAATACTAGTACCACACTATCCTACTACTACATTGGCCAACTTTGACACTAATTATATTACTTTAAAAAATGCTGAAATTTTCAAAAAATATATTTTCAAATATGAAAATTTTGTGAAGGGAAAATATTGAATCTTCAAGAATATTTTATATGTTGAAATGAGAATTTCAAAATTAATTAATTAATTAATTATCCAATAGACATTTGTCGAAGTTGCCAAGGTAAAGATGGTTCGCTTTGTACAAGTAGTGAGCAATGAAAAAAATTATCAATTCGGCCATTTTGAAAGCCGATCGAAAATTTATCATATGGTGATTTTGAAGGCCGATTGGAAAAATTTAGCATTTGGTCATTTTGAGGCCTATTGAAAATTCGACCATTTGGAAGGCCAAATTGAATTGAATTGAATGTTTTTTTCAATTTGGCCATTTTGAAGGCCGATTGTTCATCATTGAACTAATTTCCAAATTAGTTACGGAACCCAATTTGTGGCATGTGGATGACCAATGGGATCGTTAAAGGTGTGTCGTGTGGGTTTGTTTATTGAGTTTTTCATTTTCATGGGTCCCTCGACCGTCTGTCCGTCTTACACTCAGGAGTGAATGCTTTTGTTTGTTGTTCGTCAAGGAACCAATGAAACCATACCGCACTTGCCCCAAGCGGGTTGGGTGCGAATCCCCTTTTTGTTGTAGTTCGTCGTTATCCCCTTACAGACAAAATCGATTGTTGCACGTCCGTGGCTCATATTGGCATCCAACGGACCCAGCACCCAACTTCCTTTTTATGGGGGGGGGGGAGGGGGGGTTGTGGTTTATAAATTTTTATGTCTATCCCGTAATGAGGGGGTTTCAAGAACTCACTCGGTGATTTCCTGAATCCCGACTTTCACTCTCAACTCTCCACCTCTCTATCCTACGGGCAATTAGAACCGGAAGACCTAAATACTTCTCGTATCTTCACCTTCTCAAGTGAAGTCTCTTAAGGGCTATATATATTCAACCCGGGAAATGATAAATTTGGAATCCGAGACCTTGATTTATTCATTTGGAAGTTATATTTATCCATTTTTTTTAGGCAAAGCCAAAAGTGTAGTGTAAACCCTGGTTGAGGAGGCTTTAGGGGCCTCACAAGGGAGAGTTGAGCATGGCCCCATTCCCGTAAAGCCCACCCCTCAGGACTTTACAAAGTAGATTCTTCCTTATGTTGGCATTGGCAATGGTCTGGTGTTGCCCTTGCCTACTACCAAGGCCCTTAAGGATATTGTGTTTAGATTCATTATAGAGTACTAGTGTGAACCATGTGCATAATGCATAGGTGTGTTATTTCAACAATGTTTGGTTGATGTTTTTGGTTTTTTAAAAAAACTTTTTTTTTCAAACAATTGTCCGTGGCCTGGGCGTCGTTTTCGAGAGACGGACTAATTGTCTCTAGGGCCCTGTCTGGTCTGGTCTAGGGTAGGGTGGTAGGTACCTAGGATGATCCCGTGACTTCAGCAGACTCTGTGACCTAGGCTAGTAGGTACCTACTACCTACCCTACAAATAACGGCGTGATGAAATCATTGTCCATCCGGAGTCGCTGTCACATCAACTGCCAATTGGGTATAGCCCTATCACTCACTGACAGATAGACTTGTAATAGCTTAAGGGATGTAACTTAAGGGATTTTGGCCTCTAGGTAATAATAATAGGTCTATTTTTATTATGAGGATTTTTGAAACATGATATTTTGGCTTGTGTTGAAACTTGAGATTAGTTACTAGCTTAGTACTTTGGCCAATTCGACGCTAAGTACATTATTTTCAGAAATGTTAGAAATTTTCAAAAATTATTTCTTCCAATCCAAAAAATAGTGTGAAGGAAAATAGTGGATATATTTAGGGAATATTTCATTTGTTGAAATGAATGTTTTAAAATTAATTAATTATTTGATGAACATGTGTTGAAATGGCCAAGGTACTGCGGTGTAAAATTATAATAGCTTGACAGATTTTGGTTTCTTTTAGAGGACTTTTTGAACATTATATTTTCTACATGGTGGAAATTTTTGAATTTTCATAATTCTTCTTTTGCCTTAAGATACTTTTTAATGTAAATGACAAGGCCACAATGTAACACACCCCAAGTTCTTTTTACATGACCATTCTTTGCTATGATTTATTTACCCTTGAAAGCCAAACTCCTTTTACAATCATTTTACATCTACTAATGTGGTGTGTTCGATTTGTCCAATTGTTCAAAAAAACTATTTTAAATTAATTTCCAATGACAAAAATTACTCAAACTTTAATATCTCCCCTCACTTTAGGTCTAAAATTTAGAAAATTACCTTCAAGAAATCACATTCATCAAGGGACGTTTCAAGAGTGTTAGAATGTTCTCCAATTTTCATTAAATGTTGAGCTTTTATTTTGTTAAATTTCTTTTGACAAAATTGTTCAATATCCAATAACTTTTGGATCGTAATTTGAAACGTTGTGAAACCAAAGTGCACCTTTCTCGTCAAAGGCTTTCCAATGGTACCAAAAGCGCAACGATAGGGGACATTGTGGCTTGAGAGATATCAAGATGACAAACAAAACACACAAACTACACTTCATTAATAGATACATTAGAAACCTTATTTTAAAATTTGGTTCATTTTATTTGTGTAAGAATGGAATTTTTGAACCAAACTTAGAATTCAAAGTGTTTTCATTCATAAACTTGTGCAATAAAAATTTCAATGAAATTCAAATAAAGGATGATGATAACAAAATAGAGCTCATGCAACATTTTGATCCAACCTTGGTTAACCTTGGATCGAAAATGTCACCAACCCAACAAATATAATTTAAAAATGACCTTTATGAATACTTTTATGAATACTTCTTACTATAACATTCAATATGACCAATTCAATACCCACCTACAAAATACCTAAAATAATGAACAATTGGATTGGTCATAAAACAAGGCATCATTAACATGTGGACCTTACTAATTTATGGATTGAAAAATGATGATATAGATGTTTAATGTTGAACACAAAATTTGACATTTGGTAATTAACATGCTAAAAATTTTTTATAAAAATATCTTTCATTTTGTGTTCAAACATGTTCATTTAGAATATTACATGTGTATGGTGTCATGTATGGGTACAAACTTGAACCTGGTTCTTGTATCTATTGTTTGGAACATTTTTCTAAAACAACTAAATTTACTAAACTAAACATGACTATTTGAAATGACTAAAATGATTGGGATGATTAAGTGACTTGGAAACATTAATATTTAATATCTAATTATTATAGAATTTCAAAATAATAATGCTTTTTTTTTCCTTCAAATAAAACTATAATATTATGTGAATTTATTTTTTGTAGAACTTGAAATTTTGAAACATGTTTAATTTTTAAATATGTTGTTTTTTAGAATAAAATTGTATGTTCAGTCTATGGTAAGATTAATTGAAGAACAGAGTTAGGCAATTTAAATGCAATATATATTGGTTTATGATCTATCCAATAAACTTTTATTGATCCACGTGACATTATTGTGCTAGTGCATTAGTCCATATATGATTTATTTGTGTATCATTAAGGGGTGTATTTTCAAAACTAATCACTTAAGTTACATGTGTCCATGTAGTTTCGTAGTGTTGTTGATTGAAGTGTATATGTTAGTTCATGTTTATATTAAAATCTCCAATTACATTTGTTTACATTTGTGATGATTTATAAATTACAATGATGTATCATGTTTCTCGTGTGTTTTTGTTGAAGAATGCAATAATAAGTTTTGCACTTGAATTTGTTATAAAGATTTTTTTGTTAAGGACATAATTGAATCACAAAAATATCATTGTTTCATGTCCATGGTAACATGATAAAACCTTAAGCTTTTTTTGAAAGTGCATTTTAAATTAATTTGTTTATGCATGAATGTTTTGAATTATTATTTCATTGAAACAAAAGATATGATATGTTAACATATTCGGATATACTAAATTGTCTTTAAAATGTAAACTCAAAGAATGAGTGTTTAAAAATTGGATCATTATGGATTCCTTACATTAAGATTTTAAAGATGCAACTATTAATTTGTATCATGGGTTTGTTCTAAAACGTGACATTTCTTCTTCTACAACAAAATCAACTTGGAATTTTTATCAGATAATGGAGAAATAAATATAAATGTTTTGTCAAACAAATTCAAAATATTGTTATGTATGCCAATCCATGTTTTGTTACACCATGAAGGTCAAAAGCAAGAGAATCAAATGTTAAACCTTGTGCATGATGTATGGTTTGACTAACAACTACTTGAATTGGAAGTTTTTATAATAATATGATAAAAGTTATTACCTATTTGTATTTTTGCAATTTCCCATTAAATTGGTGTCCAATTTTTTTCAAGTGTAAGGAAATCTTTATGTATTTGTGAATATTGAATTCTCATATTACTTCCAATTTGTGGATTGCAAAAACATATCCATATCATTTTTAAACAAGTTTTTGTATTGTATTGAAAAGTGTCATATGTCCCATTGACAAGACCATTTGATGTTGCATTTCCAACACACAATTTCTACTAACGTTGTTTTTTTGAAGAATAGTTCACAACAAAGGCCACTTGTTTGACTTGGGAGCATTGATAATTTAAAATGACAAGGACAAATGTCAAGGTGGATATCTTGTGCAGCAAATTTGAATGTTTCATTAGGTTTTTTTTCAAATATTCTTTTGTTATGTGTTGTTGTTTTGGTGTTTGTGTCAAATAGATGTGGTAATGTATTATCAATGGGTGGTGGTTTTTTTAAAAAAATTATTGATGAAATTTATGTCTTCAAAAGTGTGTGAAGTAGTTCGAAACCTATTTAAAATGTTAATTAAATTTGTAAATTTTTGTCCTATAACTTGTTTTAATTCATAACATTTGAATTAATACCTAAGCAAAAATTTATACCTAAGCTATTCAATCCATTAATTTATGATTTGAAAATCCAAGAATTTCAAATTGGAAGAACTTGATAAAAAAATCTTTTATCATAATAACATCGAGACAACCCATAAATTGATTGTGAGTTGTTTTACAATTCGTAATCTATGATTAACAAATATTAAGATTATATCACCAACTAAAGATATTTCATCAATAATTAATAATCATAATTGATCATAAGTTTTTATTAAAGTGTCATGTGTTTTTCATCATTTAGTGGTTTTAGTTCATTGAAGGATTTATTTAAAGTCATAGCAAGTGCAAAATGTATAGTTATACCATTGATGTTGAATGCAACTTTTTATGGGTAGGTTATATTCATGATTTGGGTTTTATAGGGTAACCATTTGGCATATCTTTTATATATTATCTTAATATGTTTTATATGATACACATTAATGTGAAAGTTTTTCTTGTGCTTGCACCACCTATTAAAAAGATATGTAATGGAATTGATGGATTTTTTTTTCATAAATAATTTCATCTACTAAGTCATTCGTTCTTTAATTTTTTCATGTTTGATGAGAATTCTTCATATGATATACATTCATCTATAGTTTGTTGACAAAATCATGTATCGATGTTTTATTTTTGTTTGAAATACATGTTCATATATTATGTCATAGGGTTCAATTTCTTTCATGGTTGTCAATAATTTATTTTGGGATTGGTTGTAACAATTATTATTTTGTCCAAGTGAATGTTTTCCCACCCATGTATTTCATGTATATTGTTATATTTTTGTATTTGTGATTGTAAATTGTCCCATTCATTAATAGCATATTCATTTGAAGTATTGAAGTTGTATATAAAATTCTTTGATAAGTTCTTAATATTGTTTTCTTCATTTGTATAAGTGCCTTTCCATAAAAAAAATTTGATATTTTAAATTGGTTTTTAGGCCCAAAAAAGGTTTAAATAAGAATAACAATTATATATAATGATTTTTTAGATCTTTGTGAATATTAAATGAGACCCAATGAATAATTTTATTCAATTACATTTGTTATATGTTTTTGCATAATAAGTTGTAATGAATTTTGTTAAAGATATTTTTTTAAATGTTTAAGGTTGATTTTTATATTTTTTAACTAATGATTTGCAATTCATTTATATTGATGTTGGAGGTAATTGATGTAGTATTTTTTGTGGTAATAATGAAAAAGTTCTATCTTATTCTTCACATGTGTTTATAAATTGAAATGATTTTTTTGAATAATAAAATGGAATAAATAGAAATATGTGTATTGCTTGTTGAATAACATTTTTTGTGCATTTAATTTTTTTTTAATTTCTTAAATTCGTTTAAATGAATTATTTTTTTCATGTTTACATTTGTACAAAAAAATTACATTTTTCATGTCACATATTTATCTACTTTTGTTAGATAAGAAGTGAAATAACCTATTGCCACATATGGATCTAAGATAAATTTTGCATCAATATTTGCTTCCCATAGAGCTTGAGGCCTTCCATGTATGTTAAACACAATTGTTCATATGTTAATTGGTTTATGTTCTAAAAACAATGTTGGTTTTTATAATGTGTATTGTAATGCGAGAAATAATATCTTTATTTATATTCAAATTTGAAAGAAATTCATCATTTTTACACTTGCTTGCATTTCAACTAGTTTTTTTAAAACTTCAATTGTTATTTTACAAAAACTTGTAATACAATGTTCTTCATCTAATGGTGACAATATTTTGTATTTCTCATTGGTGGTTTTGAATATTGGAATTTACAAATTGGTTTACATTTTTTTTGACATGTTTTTTTTGTGTTGATGTATTTGTGTTTTGTGAATTTCATTTTTGAACATTAATTAGTTGGCTGTTAAATATTTGTTAATAAAATTTTTAATTTCTTCATATGAAAAAATTACAAATCAAGGAGTGTCTTTTAACCATAATAATTGATGGTCATAAACTATTCCTCCTAATTGAAATTATATAACAAAAAATAATCCTCCATTTTCCAAATAAATTATTATAATTTCTTGTGAGTTTTGAAAAACTATTCATTTTACGTTTGTAAATAACATATACATCTAATAAGATCATTTCAAACAAGGTCCCTTATGTTTAAAGAGTCACCATTTTCCAGTTTTGATTTTTACCAAGATGTTTAACATGTAAACCTAAAGAGCTGCGCTGCAAGAAAAGGAAGTGGCACAATTTGCGACATGCGGCTCATTTATGCGCCACTTAGGCCAATTTTCATACCTATGGTGAATGTCATGAAAAAAGCTAGAGGTCCAAGTTGTTAAATCATAATTTAAAAAAAAAAAATCAAACTCGATTTAAATGATGATATGTAGATTTTCATATATGGCCTAATTGCCTATAATTTAAATCAAGTTTTAATATTTTGTCTAAATTTACATTATTTGACACATCATTTGTTGTAACAATTTGACCTTATAATTTTTTCTTTTTAAACACAAATCCATGCAAAAGAAAATATAAACCGTATTGCAAAGTTAATTATCTTTAAATATATATTCATTATGTGATATGCAAACTTTCTATTTACATTCGTTAACTCAACTTGTACTATTTTTTGAAACAAACATGTTAGAGATAATATCGGATAACAAAACAATAATGTTGGGAAATTATATTCTTTTGAATGTAAATGGTAGAATAATCCAGGTGGTCAAAACCCTTACCTTGGAACAACTGCCATTGCCTTGTATCATCATGAATTATTTGTTCAAGATTTTAAGAAAAAAAATTATTAATGCATTTCCACAATTTTTTTCAATATTTTTTTTGAATTTCTGTAAGATTCATGAATCATCATCATATTTTTCAAAAATATTTTTTTCCCAATGATTATACTCACTTGCATTAGTAAATTTTGTTAAATTTTTCCAAGTTGATTGAATTGAAAAATTTACAGTTGTATACAAAAGAGTTTTATAAATTTCTTGTAATGTTTTTATCACTATATTAGGACAAACATAACTTGAACTATATGTAGATTTATAGATATATTTTGCAAAAAGACAAAAATTGAAGAATCGTCATAAAACATTCACATGGTAATACAATTTGTATAAGATCTTTAAGTTTGTTGGAACACTAACGATGCTTCCATGCATTCCACATTGTCCATATATTTATAATTCAAATATTTGTGCAAATGCAAGACATGATGCAATTAAAATTTCTTTTATTTTGTTTGACGTTGACAAATATTTCATGTTTGGTTCATTTTTTATAATATATCTTGTGGAGTTAAATTCAAAGGTTTGTTAAAATCAATTTTCTTTTGACAAGTTTACAAAACACATGATCTGTTGATTTTTCAATATTCAAAACACTAAGGAATTTTTCAATATGTGATTTTGAAGCATAAGAAATTTAGTATGTGAAATATATAATCTTTGGCAACAATAGCAAACATTTTTATCTTCGGTATATATATTTTATTTTAAAATATTTTTATCAATAATTCTTTTGTCATTAGTATTCGATGAAAAAATTGTTTTAATATTATGCAGTTTTTTTCCTAAATCATTTTAATTCACATTGTTAATGTCATTTTTTATTATATTCAAGTCAATAAAATGATTTTCATAACACAAATGTTGTTTTTCTATATCATAAATGGTTTTTTTCCCCATAATGATTATCAACCCAATAATCAATTATTTTAGATGGTAATGTATTTTTTGACATATTTGGTACACATGGATTTGAAAAAAATTAAATCATTTTATAATAAGCAACTTGTTGTGTTTTTTTTAAGGAATGTTTTTTTTTTGTTTTATTTGGATTTAACATGTTTAAGATGTTGTTTAATTTGTATTGTGTTTAAAGCTAATTTTGGATGTTTACAAATGAATGTTAGTACAATTTCTTGCGATAACCATTCATGATTTGTTTTTGAATTTTTAACAAAATATTATCTAACTATAAATTTCCAACTAAATCTTAATTGTTTAGAATCAACATTTTTTTCCTCATTACAATTTTTATTAATGATAATTTTTTACCACATTTTTAATTTTTTACTTCATCATTATAACTATATAAAACATTTGGACCTTTGTAATAATAGTTGGAGTGTTCAAAATGATTATGTCCATTAATTATATTTAAATGCATAGATTCATTTTCATTTCCTACTTTGACCATTGTTATCAGGAAAAAGGGATAGATCGATTCACAAATCATGCTACAAAGTTTGGTAGGTTCATTACATTTCTATTGCATTAACATCTATTGTTTCTTTTCCTACACACACATATATACACAACAAGATTAAAGGGAAAAAATTCAAGACCATATTTGCAAACTAAATTTGAACTTTGTGCAATTATTTTTTATGGTTTTCTTCTGAGACAAAAATCAATTCAATGGTGGAACAACAAAAATAAAAGCAATTTAGCGATTGAAGAAAAGTTATGTACATGTGAACAATTCAACCAATAAAATGCTAAAGATATAAACATCAAACCCTAATATGTAAAGATTGGTATCAATTTCTCATTTAAAATTAAAAGGATAGATCGATCCTTCATGAATCATGTTACATAATCTAGTAAATTCACCACACCTTTGTTGCACTAACAACCATTATTGTGTTTCCTACACACACGTGTACATGAAAGGATGAAATGAAATTTTTCATGACCATATTTCCAAATAGAATTTGAATTTTGTGCAATTATTGTTTGTGATTTTCTTCCAAGACAAAAATCAATTCAATGGTGGAACAACAACAACAATAAAGTTGCGTACATGTGAACAATTCAAAATGACAAAGCTATAAACATCAAATTTGGTTGTGGATTTCTTGCATCTTATTTACAAGGATATAGGAGGTTGTGAAGTTCACATGGATAATCTTGCTCCACACTATGTACTAACTTTGTGTTCTTCTTGTTGTTGCCATCACCAAAAGTGAATCCCACCCACACACCCACAAAACCACATTAGTTCCAAACCTCCTACATGGCGGGCATTTCAAAAGAATTATAAGTTCCAGAAATAATTTTTTTTGCAATAGTAATAACATGAGAGAACTTTGCAACAACTCTAGAAGAAAATATGTTATTTGGAAAAATTAGTCAACAAAAACATAAAGAAAGGTTGAAAAAATATAAACATTATATATCTCTATAAGGTTTGCAAAGAAAAAACTCTTTCAACGATAGGAAGTTGAAGGTAACCATTTTGTTAGTTCTAGCAAAAACAAAAGCATAACATAACAAGGAATTTTAAGCAAATCAAAGTATTCAATGTGTTCTAGGCAAAAAAATGGAAAAAATTGTTAAAGATTATTCAAAAATACAATTAGGAAAGAAAGTTTCGATTACAAAGACTTGAACATTAATGTCTCATATTAGACATTTTTTATGCCAAATTGCATTTAGGGATGTTAACAAATCCACAAAGAGGGTCCAAATAAAGTTTTGTTAATGGATATGATGTTTGTAGAAAATCACAAGGGATTTTCTTCAATTTGGAAAGGTTTGAGGTTTTTTCATGAAATTCAATCCTTTATATAATTCACCTAATCACCTTCTTATAGTCCTTCCTACAAAACATTAACATGTGAAAAAAGGAGGAAAAACTAAAGAAAGACACTAAACTTTGAACCAAGAAAAAAATTTCAAGAAATGTGTCAAGAAAAAGGGAAAAAAAACATACCAAATTTTTTGTTGCTTTTGGCATAATTCGATTCACCTTTTCTTATCTCCCCCAAGAGTCATAGCAAAAGGAAGGAAACTCATTAAACAACCTTCCTTGGAAACTGATAAAAACACACTACAATAGGAAATAGATGTGAAACCAATCAAGAGCTAGTATAAATAAGGAAAGAAAAAAGGAAAGTTGTAAATAGAAGGAAGAAAAACTCGAAAGACACAAAAAAGTCACAACACACCAAACTAAAAATACAAAAGTCTTCCTAAAAGCTTCACATAAACATTTTAAAAATTCAAAAAGGAGGAATAACATCTCTAACTGATAATGCAAACAACCTTATGTAGATTTGTGTTGACTATGAATAATTGCACCAAAAACACAACACAAGTTACAATGACCTCTAAACAACCATACAAATGCAAAACCCAACCTTCTCATTTCCCAACACAACAAAGATCTACTACCTCCACCTAACCCTAAAACAAGCTTGCATTTTGCAAAAAACAAATTCCGTCATCTCATTAATAGAAATTGGCCAAAATGTAACCACTCTATTTGCGATCTCTTCTTTGACAACTACCAAAACTTGTTGCCTCCACCAAATCATAAAAGAAAACCATAAAGTCCAATCCAACTTGAAATTCAAAAACTAAAAATCTTACCAAATGTAAATGCTTCCAAAAAAAACCCATTTAACTTGTTTGAAATCAATCATTTAATGCAAAATTCTTCAAAAGAGAAATTGATGCAAGAGACCCTAACTCTTGTGGGGGCAAGGCCCAATTAAATTCAAAGAAAAAAAGGTTATTCAAGTAAGAATGAAGCCTTGCAATTTTCAAAATGTGAATATGCATATGAAATGTTTCAAAATTGACCAACACCTTCAAAGAGAACTAAGTTGATCCCAGTTAATGACAAAACTTTTTAATCATCACATAAACAAATCCCCAAAGTTGTTTCTATTACTCACTTGCAACTTCCACCACCCTTGTCATGCACTCCAACCAAGTAATTGGGTTCAATTTAGTTGGAAGCATGTTACATACACTTATTTGATATAAATTGCACTCCAAATCCAAGTAACAATACATGGTCAACATATCATTAAAAGCTTTTACAAAACCCCACACAACCAAAAACCAATTAAAAAAAAAAATCATGATTCCATCAGAAGCACCCATTGAAATTGCACTAACAAACATTAAATTAGTTTATTATATATTTAGGGGTCAAGGTTCAAAATTGTACATTGAAATTCAATAGTACCCACTATTATGAACATATCCATCCCAAACCAACATCATTCATCAGGTCATATTTTCAAACCCAATTAAAACCAATCATTATGTAATAGTCAATATTAGTTACATGCATTGAACATGGCTATAGATTTGTGATATGCCACTTATTTTGTTGAAGCATCAACAATGGGAACATTGAAACCAAGTTGATGGCACCTTAAAACTCGTGGTTGACTTAAAGGTCATTAATATTATATTATTAAAGGTTATTATTTATTGTATAATTATTTTTAGTTACCAACTTACTAGTATTTAAGAGGTTGATCAATAAGAACAAACAAGCTAATTTATGAAAGTTGTCTGCTTGAATAATAATTGTTTTGATCATAATCAATGTAACCTAAACCAAGGTTTAGTATATTGGCCTCCTATGAATGCTTGTTCTCTTTGGAAAAATTGAGTGTAATGTATTTTGATAGATTCAAACAAGTTACCGAAAGCACAACTTGTTGTATCAATTGGGGGTGAAATTTTTTTAAGGTGTATCACATAGGATGAAAAAGCCTTAGTCCTTATTGCAGTTCTTTTTTACCTTATATTTTGATCCCATAAAAAATAATGAATCAAAAGTTGTTAAATTTTTCAAAAGGATTTATTTTAGACCATTACAATTCTAGATTCCATCATAATCATCCATAAATGTGTCTTTAAATGATAAAAAATGAATAGGTTAAAAAGACAAAAAAAAGTGACATGTGACAAGATTTTAGTATACCTTAAAGAATTTGCACCCTCGGATCAATAATAAAATCAATATAAAATTCTAGTGACAATGAATTTTCATTGGAGATGGTTTAGGCAGGACAACAATAAGTTCCCATAGTATTTCAACTTACAATGTTCCTTCTCAAAATATGCTAAAATGAATTATTTTAATTCAAAATTTGTTATATAATTACCTAAAATGACATCTTTATATAACAACCTTTTATATGGTTATAACCTCTTAGAGTTCTTGTTTTTTGGTATTCTTGTTGCATGCATATTTTGAGATCTTCTTATTTACATTTACAAGCTTGAATTTTTTACACTTACATTTATGTTATTGCCATGTAACTTTTCTTTTACAAATACACGTACATGAAGCTAATGTGAATATTTATCAAATACATTTGCACGACCCCATGTAAATGTTTTGGGGCATGTAAATGTATATAATATATACACTTAATGACCATACCTTCTTTGCAAATCCATATTATTTAGTTGTGGGTGCATCGCAAAACTCCAGAACAACAAAAGGTGTTTTTGTACACCAAGTGTTTTCATTGAATTTTGAATGAATTCACTGGTCATAGTGAATGGGACCTAGTGGGGATGCAGTGAATTCACTAGTTTAATGAACATGGACTAGTGAATTGCACCCATTTTGTAATAATGTTCAATTTTATTTTATTTTGCAATGGACCACTTTCACTAGTAGAAAACTGGAAAAAAATAACTACCATTTGCAACAATATTCTAGTTGCAAAAGACATTTGTTATTAAAAATTGTTTAGTTGCATTAGACAAGTTGCATAAGACATTAGTTGCAAGTGTGGATGAAGTCAATGGTCAACAAAATACTTCACCATGTAATACTATTGTATGCCATCTGTATATTATTCTAAAAATCAACAATTTACATAATGACATGTGGCAAATGAAAAAGGTTTGAAAAAAATGTTTAAAAAATAAACGGTGGATCTTCATCATCTATTTTTAATGGTTTTAGATTGTGATAGATGGCATAATATTAATATGCCACATGGCATTTTTGAATTTTGGTCAAAATAAATTAAAATCAATATTTAAGTGGGTAGGTGTGATTAGGTAGGTAGGAAGGTGGGACTAGGTAAGAAGGTAAATATTTTTTATTTCTTTTGGGTTTAACTTTTAGGGTTAAACTTTTAAAGGGTTAAGCTCTTTTGATTGGCTCATCCCGATTCACGTGTGTTTTTTGTGTGAAAATGTAGGACAAAATATATGGGATAAAACTTGAAGTTGTAATTTAGTTGTAAATTAAGTTGCAATTAAAAAGTTCATTTCATATCTTTTGTCATCCTTTTCAATTTTGTAAATTACATAATTAAATATATAATCAACTAACTAACTATTTAATAAGTTAATTCATAATTCATATATATATAAAACAATGCCTGAAATAATAACTAATTAACCAAATTATAATTTATAAATATTTGCTAATAGTTTTAAAATTAAAAAACTAAATTATTAACCAATTATGAATAAATATAAATAATTATTAATTAATTAAATATTTAATAAGCTACATAATAAATATATAATAATTAATTAATTAGTTAATAACCCATAACCAATGATTCATAATTCTTATATAGGAAAATAAATGACTGAATTGTTATTTATAAAATTTATAAGTAGTTTTTAAATTTCGAAAAAAAATTAAAATGTTAAAAAATAGATCTAAATAATAAGTAATTAATTAAATAATTACTAAGATAAATAATTATAAATTAACACTCATATAATAATCAATAAACCCATTCATTTAGTTACAAATTATTAATTCATAATTCATATGTAAAAAGAAGAAGAAATAATAACTAATTAACCAAATTGTTACTTATACGATTTCATTAATAGTTTTTTAAAATTTAAGAATAAATAATTAAAATATTAACCAATTAATAATTAATATCCGAATAATAGGCAACTAATTAACTTATTAGTTATAAAATTTAGTTAAATAATAAAATAAATAGTTGAATTATTAAATAATAAATAATAAAAAATAATTAATAAATAATTTAATAACCAACTTATTAGTTATACAATTTCATTAATAATTTTAAATAATCACGTATATAACGGAAATATTAAAGAATCAGTAATTAACATTTGAATAATAACCAAATGACATGATAGTTATAAATTATTAATTAATAGTTCAGAAATAAAAAATGAAATATTTAAATAATAAAAATACTAATTAATTAACCAATTTATTAGTTATGAGTTATCAAATAATAGTTTCATAAATAGTAAAAATATCTATGAATTAATTAATATCATATAAATATGAATTAACTATCTAGCTCATTAGTTATAAGATTTCATTATTGGTTTTAAAGTGATCAAATAAATAACTAAAAAACGAAGTAATTAATAAATAATAAATAAATATTTTATTAAATACTATAATTCATTGATTTAAATCTCTTTAATAATAATTTTTAAAATGTTAACTTAGTAATAATTATTAACTAACCAACAATTAACTAACGAGTTAATTATAAATTATTGATGAAGAGTTCATAAATATATTTGAAAATTACTAAAATATTATTACATTAACCATTATGAATCAAATAATATTTAATTAATCAATAAGTAGGTAGCTTATGTTAGGTAGGTAATTAAACATATATAAGTAGGTAGGTAATTAATTTCCTTAAATAAAAACTAAATACACATTTATAACTACACCAATGGAAACATACCCCCATTATACATCTAATAGAACTTAGCAAAAGTACACATATTTTTTAGAAGTTTTTTAATACATCTATCTATACAACTAGGGTCTATCTTGACACCTTAGTAGTGTCACTAAATTTGATTCCATTTGCAACTAATGGGACTTGTGGGCATGATCATTGATGGGAAATTTTTTAATGTGTAGGATGAAAAAATCATTAATTGTAAATGTAGTTGTAACATAGTTGCAAGAATGGTTAAAAATGCAAAATAGTTACAAAAACAATTAGAGCTAATTGCAAATGACAATTAGTTACATGTAATTTCAAATGCACTGATTACATTTTAGGGATTGTTTCTAATGTTTGATTGGTCTTTCTAGAAAAATCATGATCTTTTGATATTGCCCAAACATTAGCATTTTCTATAAATATGGTATTATGGTGGTATCATTCTAAGAAATGCCTTAAATGCACATTTTGCCCCATCTTGTTGCTTGATTATAATTTTGATTATTATTACTACTTTTACAAGTAGTGTTCAATAATAACTTTTATTATTGAATATTACTTATTGTAGCTTCTACAAGAACGTAGGTACTTATTGTATTTATTGCGATTCATATTAATTAATGAAATTAGTTGTGGTGTATCCCAAAGCACAAATGTTTTGATGGTTTTTTTTTTTTTTTTTTTTTTTAAGGGCCCTTGGGTTTGCCGATCACTTATAAAAAATATAAAATCCCCCCCCTTCCCCCAGTAGAGAA
>Ga0116231_10009507_pt1 | contig 16356 bp, 12 predicted proteins | sample S1TSphgellanicum_2_FD_89695 | JGI IMG/M metagenome (GOLD analysis project Ga0116231, IMG submission 89695) | Host-associated microbial communities from peat moss isolated from Minnesota, USA - S1T2_Fd - Sphagnum magellanicum MG | ecosystem: Host-associated > Plants > Peat moss > Unclassified...
CAACCAACCAGCGAATGCCGGACGGTAGCCAAGCCATCTTCGGAGGACGAAGCTGTGACACCGTGGAGTATGTGCCGTCCAAAGGAGCTCCTGTCTACATTCCTCTAATCGCAAATGTAAATTGCAACTCTCTCTCTCTCTCTCCCCCTTACTCTTGATTCTTTCTGCTGATTCTCGAGAGATTCCTAATTTCGCTACCCAAGTGTTATTATGATCGCCCGAGTCTAGCTCGCAATTATATGTGAGCCTTCAAGCTCTGATCAAAGTCGACTTGCATGGATGTGGGCCTGTTGCTGCAGACAAACGATGCACAAAACGACAATCTGTATCCTTACGTGCATTTGCTACCCAACAACCAGCTCTTCATCTTCGCCAACAGGGATTCCATCCTCTTCGACTGGAACACCAACACGGCAGTGGCCAACCTCCCCGCGATTCCAGGCGAGCCCAGAAACTATCCGTCAGCCGGGAGCTCGGTGTTGCTACCATTGTCGGGATTCAACGGATGGGGAGGTCCGGAAATTCTCGTGTGCGGCGGAGCCACCTACGGTGCCTTCCTCAACCCCGCAGCCGGGCTGCCTGCCTCCATTACATGCGGACGCATTGCACCTCTAGATGCAGCTCCTGCCTGGGCCATGGAGAACATGCCCTTGAGACGCAACATGGGCGACATGTTGCTGTTGCCGGATCGCAATGTCCTAATCGTCAACGGAGCCGCCAATGGAGCTCAAGGATGGGGCAATGCACAGAACCCCGTGCAAACCCCCGTGCTCTACAACCCTAATGCTGCTGCCGGGACACGATTCCAGACTTTAACTGCCACCGACATTCCACGAGTCTACCATTCCACCGCGAATGTCCTACCAGACGGTCGTGTTCTGATCGCCGGTAGTAACACCCACCAATTCTACACCCTGACCGGCTATTTACCGACGGAACTCCGTATTGAGGCTTTTTCACCACCCTACCTTTTCGGTGCTAGGCCCGTTATTACCGACGCTCCCGGTGAATTGGGCTACGGTCAGGCTTTTACTCTTACCATCGATGGCGGTAATCCGGATTTCATCGATCTCAATTTCCTGAGCGCTCCTTATTCCACTCACTCCTTTTCTCAGGTAGTTACTTACTTAATTACTGACTCTTCTGTGCATGGTTCAATTGAGAAATTTTCAGTATTTTTTTTAAAATTTCTGACGAATTGGTGATTTTTTTCACAAATTTAGGCCCCCAAAAATAATAATAATAATAATAGTCTAGGTTTTATTACTCACCAATTTTTTTTATTTTTTTTTTTTTGAAAAACTCACCATATTGTATATTAAATCATAGTATTATGCAGCTTATGGATGGTCATGGTGACTCACTAGTTTGGCTACATCACAAAATTGAACCAAATTTTTTCTTCTAAATAATTGTAATTAAAACTACAAAACTTGGGTGTGTCATAAAGCACATTCTTATGATGTCGGGAAGCCAAGAATTGGGGTTTAGGCAACAAACCCTAAACCCAACAAACTCTCATTCGACCAGAGTGTTTTGTTCTCATCATCCTTTGGTCTTTTGCAATGGATGTACTACAGGGGCAAAGATTATTGCAGCTCAACACCGCAACCCCAGCTGCTGTAGGAGGTGGTACGTATACTGTGAGCACCACAGCACCACCCAGTTCTGTGATCGCACCCTCAGCTCACTACATGTTGTTTGCTGTCTCCAACGGTGTTCCCAGTACAGCCAGTTGGGTTCATATCGGTTAAAATCTCATTTGGCCAATTTTGAGATCCCAGAAGCAAACTCCACAATTGTGAGTTTTTTTTTTTTTTGGGTCAAATTCAAAAAGGACAAAAGAACGAAGAAGAAGAAAGATCACTCCACTCAATGATCTGCTGCACTAGAAATCGCTTCATAAAATATTATGTGGAACTTAGATCAAACTTCGCCTTATGGGATTATAAAATTTTGACAAATTATGAACAATAAAGAAGTTTGAATGATCAGTCTTAATGCGTGGCTTCCTGGCAGTAAAATTACACTGCTTGTTTGACTCATGTTGAACACTTCAAGCCTTGTACATAGATAGATAGATAGGTAGATACCAAATAGTAGATAGATACTCAACAGAAAGATTTTTAAAGAGATTTAGTTATTACGTTATAGGCCTGCTAGAGGCTGCAGGATCACAATTTTATAGTTATAAGTTTTGTGCTGCCTAATCTTCTCTCACTTTTTGTTCCTCAAGATTTTGAGGCCCAAAATGAGTAGAAAGAGTTTCCGAGGAAGCAAAACAAGGCTGGAGAGCCACCTATTGTATGGGGATTTTGAGTCACAAGAATCCCTGCCAAAGATGTGTGTGGATGAATAAAGTCCTGCTTTTCCTTCATTTCTTTTATCATATTTGAACATTTCCTATCATGGAAGGTTGTATCCAGGAGTTAAGTTATCATGATAAACATTTGTAACATATATCTCTCCTTCATGTGGCGCCTCAAATTGAACGGGTCATGGTGTGGTCTTCGTGATAAGAGCATATCTCCTTCATGTTGCACTTCAAATTGAATGGGTCATGGTGTGATCTTCATGATAAGAGCATCTCTCCTTCATGTTGCACTTCAAATTGAATGGGTCATGGTGTGGTCTTCATGATAAGAGAATCTCTCCCTCATGTTGCACTTCAAATTGAATGGGTCATGGTCTGGTCTTCGTGATAAGAGCATCTCTCCTTCATGTTGCGCTGCAAATTGAACGGGTCATGGCACAGTCTTCGTGATAAGAGCATCTCTCCTTCATGTTGCGTTTCAAATTGAATGGGGTCATGGTGTGGTCTTTGTGCATCTTGTCCAATCTTGGAAGGGTATCTACTTTGACAGGTAAGAACCACCGGTTCCAGTTCTGGTTAGCAAAGAGTCAAACCTGAACCAAATCTGATTTTCAGACCCAAAAATAGGAACCTGAACCAAATGTTATTTTCTTAAAGAACCAGACCTGGAACCAGGTTGCCGGTTATATTTAATTGTGGAACTGGAAGCAAGATAGTTTTGATTTATGTTTTAAACTGGAACCAAAGGTTCTTCATAAAAAGTCAGGAACCACCCAACACAGGTCGAGTCCCACAGGACCAGTGTTGTTGGTCTGGTATCAATTTTTGAACATACCAGCCTAGTCCTGGCATCAGAATTTTTATTTTGTTTTTCATACTAGGCTAGTACTGGAATTGGGCTTCTTTTAAAAACTTTCATGCCAGTCTGGTCTTGGTAAGGATTGGGTCCAAGACTGATTTTTGGCTGGTACGAAGCAGGTATATACCTGGTATTGAGATTGATACAAACCCATTACAAGGCCGGTATTACCTCAGGTCCCTACCAGGCTAGTTTAGGTATAAGGCCGGTATTGCCTCAGCTTGTACCAGACTGGACGGGTCCTTGCCAGCAGTGTTGATACCAATGCTGATACCCAGTGCAGTCCTATGTACTAGACCAACACAGGTCCTGTGTCCTGTCCAGGAATAGCTTCTATAAGGATATAGCTTCATTGAATTTTCCTTCTTAGCGCTGAAGCTCCCAACTTGGAAGGTCTTTGGCAAGATATTCCAGTTAGGATTTGTTCAGGAGTTGGTGATACAAAGGAACTTGTGTGTGTAAACTCCCTATGACTATATTAATCAATTGGTTGAACACCCAACAACTACAATTTTATTCCCATTTTGAACCTTGATATTTGAAGTCTCAACTAGTTCCCAACACAGTACCAGACAACATGAAAATATCTACAGTTACCATTGCAGAACCTCAAAAAACTCCATTAGGACTCATGCTAGCACTCCTTGACATCAGACCTGACATTGTTGGCCATTAGGTTGGACTGTACCCAAAAAGGAGGGGGATTACAGCATTCAATCCCTTCTCTCTGTCCTCAAAAACCTGCTGTTGCTTGACTCAACCCAGAATCTTATGCACGTCTTTCCTCAAACAGGCAGACTATAAACTCTCCTTTCAGGGATACTTGTTTCTATCTTCTACACACCACACAAAAGAAAAAAACAGTTCCTTGGTGGGCTTCCTTGGCGACTGATCTTCTTTTCTTAACCCAATATATTCACTAATTTGCCTGCACAGATTTGCCTGCAAATTTCCATGCGCTGTTTCTACCATTCAACTACTCAATCCACAGCACTATCTTGGAGCTCCAAAACGATGTCAGTTGAGATTCCATGCACATCATAGGGTTTCTAAGTCAAAATGCACAGCAAGAGACTTCAAAAGACTTAATGAACAGACCCAGCATGCATGGATTAACTCTACTGATCAACTTCTATCAAAATTGAGAAACTCACAGCAACATCAAAAATACTTTTTGTCCCTTCACGTTGAGCTCAAAAAATGTCCATGTCCAAGGGTAAATACAGTTCCCAACCTTATATCCCCTTCAACTCTCCAAGCCACACTTTTCTAACAAAACAACAAATTTCTCTTAAACTCCATACCAACAAATCAGCACATTGTGATCAACTTCCAGCACCAAAGAGACTCCACTTCACTCCCCAAAAACAATTACAAGATATCAACTTCTCTCATACACCCACCATCTTTCTTCAACATACTTTCTCTTTCCTGAAATTGCATTTCCACCACCCATCCATCCTGAAGCTTCTTTTCCAAGCTTCCTCAACAAGAATCACCATTGAAGTAAATGAATGCCACCAAAAAGCTTTCAAACTTTTGGGTGACATGTCAAAAACTTTCAAACATATCACCAATCCAAAATCCACATCTCTATTCCAGAACTAGCATTTGTGTACAGGTCAAGTCAATACCCATATTCAGGAGTTGTATCCATTGCTATCAAAACACCATCTATAAGTACAAAAGACAAGCTTGGTTATAAGTTCCAAGTTCCAAGCTTCAAGTGCATGTGAGTTATCTTGCAACTAAAAAACCTTAAGGCATTTGCAACCAATGCATTAAATTTGTATTAGCCCCTCTAGTTGTGGATTTTATTTTTTAAAGAAACTCAACAAGAGCACCTTGCACATTTCATTGTTGTGCATCCTAGTATGCATGGAAGCTCAAGTATGAAGTCAATGCCATTTAAATTCCAAAGAATGGAAAATCATACACTTCCATCATCTTGTAAACACACATGTTGACTATCCAACACCCATTTAAAGTAGCCATTGTACTCAAAACTCATATCACAAGGTCACTTAAGTCAACCATTAAATTGAATCTAGTATACAACACCCATGATTTCAATTTTTTACAAATTTGTGACATATTTTCCAAATTTCTGTGATTGGTGAAAGGTTTTGGTAATTCAAAGGCATAAGGGAAAAAGGCCACTTTGGACCAAGAACCCCTCCCACTCCCCCACCCCAAGAAGTCACTGGAATACAACTTCAATTTGTTTTAAGCGAATGATTTCTTATTTACTTTCTTTTCTCTATCGGCTCCTTGTTGGCACTGGCCCTGAACAACTTGTTAGTCATTCTTGGAACCAACTTCCAACTACACTGCACATACCTTGCCAACAATAGAATAACTTGAATTGCTGTAAAACATTCCAGGACTGAAAATGAGACCTTCTTCCTCTTTCCCTATGAAGGAGGTTTACCTCAAATAAGACCGGAAGGCATTTGGGTCATCAAATGTAGCAGATAAGGAATTGGAAAGATGATAGGTAAAGGAGGTTATTGAAACCATTCACCATTATCTGCTAGCTTTTGGGAGAAAAAAACACTCCATTGTAGTTCGCAAGGATGGAGAGATCTTTGTTGCCCTTCGGTAGAGTGAGTTGGATACATTTGACAAAATAATTGTACAACCAAACTTGCCATCTCCAAGTTTGGGCCTTTCAAACCTTGAGGAAAAAATATGTACGTCATGTTTTTGAACATGATTACTGACAGAAGTTTTGGACCTAATTGCCATATATACATTAACACCATATCTTGTGAATTGGATTCAAGAGAACTTTGCTGAAAAAAACTACCACTACTATGAAAGAAATGGGCATTCTTGATGTACCTACCAAGTGAAGAAGCTCAAACACTGTTCCTCACTTCCCATCAATTCTAACAATTGTTGATGCATTGGTATAGCACACCAATTTAGCATCCCTAACTGTTCCGTCACCATCTTGAGAGGTGAAGTTACACATCTTGCCATTTGCATCCTGTGCCCATGTAGATGACAGAGAAGTAAAACCTTTTTTTTTACACTGGTGTTCATGACCATTACTATTTTATGTAATTGTAATCCAGTCCTGGGAAAAGCATAAATTTTTCAGCTTTAAAAATAATCCCAAAAAAAAAAAGAAACAAAAAAAAATTAAACTCCAATCAGATTGCAAAGACGTAGGACCCCGTATGTGATGAGCATGGCAATCCATCCTCCTATCAAGACACGCATTGCTGCTTTTGTCATACTAGCACCACCCAGTTTCGCCCCTATAGCTCCAAAGCCTGCAAGTGCCATTGTTGAGGTCAACACAATGGAAATGATTCTGTATTTGGTTCTGACAATGAAAGAACCTGCTAATAGTGGTATGGCAGCTCCCAAAGAAAATGCCACTGCTGATGCCACTGCTGCTTGCATTGGGTTGGAAAGGTCATCCATGTCAATCCCTAGTTCATCCCGGGCATGTGCCTTAAGAGCATCACCCATTGTTAGCTCCTCAGCCACCTGAGCAACAGCCACCAGACACAATGTTTTGTTAATATGTAATCAGTGCACAAGGTTTGAAATTTTCCAATTGCTGCAAAATAGTCTTACAGGTACCCAAAGAGCTATATGTAAGAATTCAAGTCCCAAGAGCCAGCTATATGTAAGGATTCAGGCTATGGCCATTCCAGAAACTCCCTTCTTCTTACCCTCCTTCCCACTCCTAACACATCCACACACAATACATACCTTCTTCATATTGGTGGTGCCACCCAACCTGATCAGCAGCAGCAAAAAAGATTTCTTAATCATGGCATAAGCCATGATTAGCATGAGAACAGAATTGGAGTGAGATCAGTTGTTACCTTCTTTGCAAGGCTGTAGGAGAGACCTCGTCCAACATAGATTTGTGTCAGTTCTTCAAGTTCCCTGGCCTGAGCCTCTGGCCCTTTCATGTGCTCCTGCATAATATTATCATTATAAGCCAAACATGAATTCATTAGGGTGAGAAAAGAAAGGAGGAAAAGAGTAGCACCCTTTCGGTCAAGATGCTTGCCAATTTTTCTAAGACATCTTCTCTTTTTCCTTTCTTTCTTGGGGCTCTTCCTTCAAGGAACATTGGCTACAATAATAACAAAATTTTAGAACCAAAAAAAAAAAAAGTTTGGAGAGAGAGAGGAAGTTTAGATGAAAGATATTATTACAATACCTGGCGTTCCTTTTCAACATCAGCCAGCTCAGAATCTCGTTGTGAGAACACAGACACAAATTCTCCAATGGCCATACTGCAAGCTCCTGCAACTAAGCCGGCTAGCCCACTCACCACCATAGACTTGACATCGTTGTTCACAGCTCCAACTCCCAGCATCAAAGAAGCAACAGAGATCAACCCATCATTTGCACCTAAAACCATGGCTCTCAGCCATGGGGATCGATGTGAGTAGTGTTTGTGGTCACATGGCATAAGTGGGGGTGGTACAACATCTAATTCACTCCTTTCAACGCCATTACTATTATTGTTGTTGTTGTTATTTGAAACCTCTGATTCCAGCTTCACTGGAGTAGCTGATTCAAGGTCTAGTACTACAACACTCAAATCCCCAAACCCATTTCTCTTGATCGCCTCTTCTCCTCTCGGTTCTTCACCCATTGTAATTTTCCCAACTAATTCAAAAACAAGCCCTGGTTTGAGCCCTTCCTTCTGTTTTCAGCCAGCCTGCCGGCTCGCTGCAACACACACTCCACCAAACAAACCCCTTTCTTGGAGAACCAGCAGCAGAAGAAGAAGACCTCTGAACCTTGACCCCAGTTTTACCCCTCAAAATCCAAAACAACCAGAATTTCACAAATAGCAGGTCAAAAAATGAAAAAAAAAGGACCGGTTATTAAAAAAGAATTGTATGGGTGAAGAAGAGATCAAAGAAACTGAGTTCAAAACAAGGTCTCAATACAAAAGACCAAATCACGGGGATCTTGAACCGAAAGCATATGGAGTATGGATCAAGAAAATCCCCAAAAAACGGGGGGGGAAAAAACGAGAGCCCCAAAACAAAAAATCCAAAAAAGAAACTCCCCAAAAAAAGCTTTGAAAGCCGAAACTAAGCTTTTGTGTATTGCGGCAAACCCGATCGAAAGCGCTGTTGCCGTGGTTGCGATTTCTGCAGAGCAAACTCAGAAATCCCAGAAAGCCAAAGAGACAAAGAGCAAGAGAGACAGGACGCTGAGCGAGAGAGATCGAAAAAGGGAGCGTAGCTGTGTGTTAGGCACGCGCCTAGTCTTACGTGGCGGATTCCGATGCCCATGTTTGAGCGAAATGAATTCCAGGCAGTGGTGATCGTGGGATGCATTCTCCGCCAAAACCAACGGTTGAAAAGGAAGCGAAAAGTGCAAAGGAGGAGTGTGTTGACCTCACGCCTCACGCAATCCCTAATCATCTAGAAGCAGCAGTTGATTTTTAGGAGGGAAAAAGGAGGCCGGAAAAAGTGGGGGGAAAAAAGGCCAAATTATTACACACAGGGTAAAACAGTGACCTGTTTAAACATTGGAGAACTTCTGGTCAGACAGAAGTCACTTGTTATTCACTTCTACTTACACTGCTGCCACCAACAACACCACTCATCGCCTCCTCCTCCTCCTCCTCCTCCTCCTCCTCTGCCTACTAGTGCCTAGTGCCTACTACCCCACTGCTTAACCTAGTACCCACCTACTAGTGTTTGTTTTTTCTTTTTTTTTATTCGTGACACATTTTTGGCTAGCTGAAATTTAACAATGAAAATAGCAAAATTAGTCGAATTTACACTAGAAAACTCTAATTTTTCCTCATTTTTGCCTAATTTTTCCCAATTTTTCCCATTTCCTTTGTTGAAAATTGGCGAAATTTAGGCAGGAAAAAAAACACTGGTACCTACCCCTCCCCCCCCTTTTCAAAAACAAATAAAAATTTTAAAGGATTTTTGGACTTTTTTTTTCTCTTGGTGAATTTTCTTATCTTGGCGAATTTTTTTCAGAAAAATGAGAATATACACGAAATTTTTGTGATTTTTTTCGCCATTTTTCGAAATAAAAATAATAAAAATCAGCCACATCTAGACCTAAGTACTTCCTAGATCGCCACTTGTTGCACTACTTTTTTTCAAAATGCTACAGCCCACCCTGCTAGGACAGTTGTCATTTAATGCTAATTAATGCCGGGGATCCTCGACAATGGACCTACGTCATGAATTTGAAACCCCAAAAAAAAAAAAAAAAAAACCCTGATTGTTCCTCATGAGTACTAGGATTTTATTTTCATATCAAAAATTTGTCGAATTTTTCCAAAATAGTTACCAAAATTAGTCGACTCTATAGTAGAAAAACACAATTTTTTTCAATTGTTTCCTGATGGGCGGATCACTGTTGCCTGCTTATTATGCAAAGGTTTGTACAATAGACCAGAAAGGAAGTGGGTTTGTTCAAATAGCCTTGGGGGCTCTTAGGGGAGGCCAAAGTGAGTGCTTGCTCACCTTGGTTGGGGTTCTCTTGGGGGAGGCCAAAGTGAGGGCTTGCTCACCTTGGTTGGGGTTCTCTTGGGGGAGGCCAAAGTGAGCGCTTGACACCTTGGTTGGGCTTCTCTTGGGAGAGGCTCAAGTGGGTGTTTGGTGAACTTAGGGGCAGCTCTTGGGGGAGGCCCTTGCTCGTCTTAGTTAAAGTTAATTTTAGTTACTTTTGAAAGGATGTAGGTACCTCGTCGATGCTTGTTATGCAAAAGGGTGTATCACCCGGGTTTTTGTGCAAAAGTGCGTTGTGATGTCAACAATTGGACATCACCCATTATTGTTAGATAACTTTGAGGTCTCTTGGGGGAGGTCCAATTGATGATGATCTTCGGGTCTCTTGGGGGAGGCCGAAGCAAGTGTTTGATGACCTTAGGGGTACCTCTTTGCAGACGCCCTTGCTCATCTTTACCAAAGATTCACAGTTATTACCAGTGTGGGGTGGGATTTTATTTATTTTTAAATATTTTTGCTAATAGTTGGGTCCAGGTATTTGAAAATAAAAAATTAAAAGAATCGCCTGCCTGGGTCCAGTACTTTTATTTCTAGGAGATTAAAAAAATCACTGGGGTCCTAGAAACTCACAGAGCAGCAATTAGGAGCTGAGGGTGAAGGTTAGGGTGTGTGATTAACTGAGTAGAAGGCTTGATTCTTTAATAAAAACCCAATGGGTACAAGAAGGTTTTTTTATGAAAGCTTTAGGAAGACCTTTCAAAACACATGTATGATCTTCAACAATGTCTTACAAAGCCAGGTTTTTTTGTCGAATCTTTTAAGACTTTGACAAACAGGTTTAAATCTTTTAAGCTTACAAGGCAAGCTGTTGACATTGTAAGACTACACTCATGTTTTTGCAAGCTTGAACACATGGATCACCAAAATGTACAAGCAGGAATCGCAATTGAGAATGCTTATTGATTATTTGTAACAGCTAAGAAAACTTGAAGAGTTTTTTTTTTTTTTTGCAATCCAACTATGGAAAGATAATTGATCCAGGTTTTTGAGAGACACCTTACATTGTTATTCTCCCCAGGTAGGGTCCATTATGAATATTTAAATTTTTAAATTCATCAGTTATGAGACAAGGATGAGTGTTACCTTTCAAAAAATGCCTGTTATGAGGGGGTCCAGGTTTTTGAAAAAGTAAGACCTGGTGGGCATATATGCATCTACCCAGTTGGATGCCCAATTATACCCGGCACAAAAACAAATGCCCACCCAACACTGGTTATTACCTTGGGCTACATTCATGAATTGTTTGATTCGAGGCTTTAGGGTTTGTTTTGTTTTCAGTTGGGATAGGTAGGCCTTCAATGAAGTGGCACCTAAGTTTTGGTACACCAATTTTTTTTGGGTTTGCTTCTAAACACTATTATTATGTAAGATAGAAGCACCTAAATCCATGAAAATAAGCCTGTTGTAGCTTTTAGGGTCAGTTTCCACCTGGACAAAAATATTATTATTATTTATTTATTTTTATAAATTCGAAAAAAAAATCATGATTTATTATGAGATTTTCATATGAGAAGTGAGAATATTCAGAATTGTAGCCTGCCATAATTATGATGATTTTCAACACCTCAGCTTCATATTTTCACAAAAATTTGTTTCACTATTTTGAAAATTATTTAATGACAATAGGCTAAAATATCTAGGGTTGGTATCAAATGAATTAGACTTCAATTTTACTTGAACTCTTTTTTCTTTTATTTTTCCCCTTAAATACAATACATTATATCGTTCCTTATATCCCATCCTTCCTTTAGACTAAGTCAAAATCACAGAGTCCAAAATTTAACATTTCCTGGGACAAATATAGCAACTAGAATTCAAAGAATTTGAAGGTGCAAGTGCAGGTGCTGGTTCATTCAAAAGGCATCAAAATACTTTAGCTCTTTTCTCATTGCCAAGTTTTTCAGTTGCAGGAGCAGCAGCAGAAGAAGGTTCCTGAAAACTGCATCCCCAAGTCACATAATCATCATGCTTCTAGATAATGCAAAGTCTAGTATAAGCTTTCAAAGAACTTTTGTTGATGGAATAACCATTTTTTCACTCAAGGCAAAATAAACACAACCCATATCATACTTTCAAACCTGTCTTTCATGTTTGTCAAACCTGATAATATGCATGAAGGTATTGTTTTTATTGGTGGGGGGTTGAGTGTGGGGACCATGCAATACATCTTGTGCGGCATTATTCATAATTTTTTCTCCTGAAGGGAATATATGTTTAAAGATCAGTTCACACTTGGGTATAGCAATACGTCCTCAGAGTTAGGGACAACCACCATGGTAGGTCCATTCTTTTCTTCTCTTTCAATTTTGTCATATCAAAAAATTGAGGAATTTTTTAAATAATTAAATTTTTTTTTCAATGTTATGCTTTAAAATAATTTTCTCTTGAAAAAAAACCAATGAAATTTGTTGAAAAAAAAACATTGGTAATAGGATGATTGCACCACGTTCACACCTATGCAATAGTTTACCCGTCTAGTGACTATTGTGACCCATTCAAGAACATAGGAAGCGCTTAGTAGTCTTTTTTTTTGTTGGAGTGTTGTTGGTTTTTCGGTCATGGAGCCCCATATCGTTGCTTATCAAAAGACATGTAAGAGTATGCATGTTTCTTGGTATGCAAGCAAGTGTGTCATGTGAAGTTTTACTAGAGACATTCACTTGAGTTATGCACTAGAATTCTCATATCTTGAAATCCATGGGGATTAGTTTTGGATTGTATTTTGGAATTGGGATTTGCATCTTGGAATGAAGTGGAAGTGAATATGGGCCATGGGAAGAGTAACTTACATGATGCAAGGTGTATTTTTGTGTAATTAGCATGAATAGCAAGTGCTTAACAAGTTGACATGTCATACAATAGATAATATCACAAAATTGAGTGAAGGGACGAGCTACACTATGTCCATCATTCTTATATAATTAGATTCATGTGCATTGCTTTTGAATTTGCTCATAGCCATTGGCTTTGTTTGTTGTTCATGTTGCCTTGAAAATTTTAATTATCATGGTGCTCAAACTCTTACATACCTTTCATCTAGTTTTTGCTACCACTATGATGTTTTCTTTAGTTCCTTAGGGTCATTGGACCATCCCATTCCAATTCTTGGAGTAAGGCTAGATGCAAAGTCATCATTTGACATGATTATAATGTTGGAAATATTGTTATACATAGTAAAAATGTTTAGATTCTCAAGATGTTTGTCTCCATGATGACATTTATCCCTCTCTTTGTAAGCTTTATATTGTTCATGTAACTCATATTCTAACCACCTTCCCAAACATGGCCAAGCTAACTTTTCACACATAGAAGGCATGTCTCTAATAAGCATGAAAGTGTACTCTTGGAAAATTAAGATGGTTATTATGGCACACCTTTTTTAGGTCTTCAAGATGTTCATAATTGAATAGACTCCTTAATGTATGTCTAAAATAGCAACAAAATGGTGCTAAATTTTTCCCTTCAAAAAGGTTGTGCGATAACCCAAGCAAGCAAATCAAAGGGGGTTTGCTAGACAAGGCTCTCCTAGTGACTAGATGTTGTTGGCTTGCATTGACTATTGAACTCTATACTACCACATCCACCATTGATTCTGTAACAGTCTCGATTGGCTCATCACCTACCCCCTAATCTTTACACTTCATGCATTAGGTTAGGAAACCAAGCTACATCACAAAACTTTGTGATGGTGCCTCAGTCTGCACTTCAAGGTGCAAGTTTTTCACCAGTTTGTTTATTGAGCTACAACATTCAAGTCACCAAATCTATACCTAGCATAGAGATTCATCACCTACCTTAATGAAAAATGGGAAAAGGTTAGATGAATGAAGTGCTTAATCACAAGTGCAATTCTAGCTTTGAGTGTGTACTTAGTTTGCTTGGAATTGTTCTAGCATGTTTATTGAAGATCAATTAGAGGCATGATCTAGAAATTAGAGGCAACAACAACAATGGCAATGGCAACAAAGGTTGTGTAGCCAACAATCTACAAGCAAGCTTTTCAATTCACAAATGTCAATTGAATGGGTGCAAGGCCTACCTTGTAGGTTGCATCATGTTTGCTTAGGAAGTTTAAAATCTAAAACTTTGGAACATTTTCTTTTTCAATTTAAGCGATCAATGTATCTTCTATGTGTTTGTGTTTGTGTATGTCATTTTCCTAAGGGGGCTTAATGTGTTAATCAATTAGTGTCTATTGATTTCTCAAGCTCATTATTTGTGTTGGTGTGTTTGTGTCTATTGATGTTTCCAAATCACTAAATCTTTCTTTGTCTCTATCTATTGATCTTTCAAGGGGGCTTAATCATTGTGTTTTTTTTCTTTTTGTCAATCTTTGAAAAGGCTTCAATGTGTCTTAGTCTTTGTGTATGTCCATTTTTTAAAGGCCTTTCAAAATTGTTCAATTTGTTTGTCTTTGTTTATCCATTTCTCACATTCAATGTGTCTAAAACCCAAACTTTTCAATGTTGGAAGGGTTACATGCATTTTTCAACTCCAATAGAAACCCACACCTTACATTTCCTTTGTTGTTAGTTTCAAATTCAACAATGTTTAACCCATCATATACTTCCTCAAGTGGGTCAAAATCGCCTCTTGAAGGGGCTTGGAATCCTTTGTCTTTCATTCCTAGGGGTTGTTCAAGTCCAAATTCCACTGTTCAGGGTCTTCCTTTGTTGGTTGTTAATCACATTTCTTCTCCTAGTCCTATTGGTATGCTTGATCCCACTATTCTTTTTTCTTCTACCACTTTTGATCTTTCTGCTCCTTTTTTTCATGTTGTTATTGGGTTGCAAAATTTTCAAGACCATGAACCATACATCATGTTACTAATCTGTCTAATTTTCAATCTGACCTACCTTATAAAAAGCAAAGGTTCACTAAATGAAGAGTAGCCAAAAAATCATATGATAGCACTAGGAAGTTCCAAATTGAGTGGGCAACCAAAATGCAATGGGTAGAAGCCATTATGTCTCAAGATGGATTGATTAACTTAATGAAGTGCAAAGTCTATTCTTTGATTGAGAGAAAAGAAAAACCCATGGGCTGTAAATGGGATACATTGACCAAACATCAAGGCCATCACATTGCCCAATGAGATATGCTTATTTTAGGGGTCAAAAAACGGCAAGAATACATCGCAAAAAACTATGCACACATAAAACATTATAAATTGTATATGCAGAAAGGTTCAAAATCAATCTTGGCACAAATGAATAAACTTGCAGGGGAAGGAAATCGGAAAATTGTTCAAATAAAACTTCTTTGTTTCATATTTTATTTCAAGATCATCGAATGTTGGAATATGAGTCCTTGTATGAGCTTTTCAAAAGTTTGAATGTCCCAAATAACCCCTCAATGCATTGGTCTAACACTAGTGGTTAGGCTTTTGCTGAATTCATGCATATCCAAGTCCAAATGGCCATTGTCAAGGCTATCAAAATTGTTAGGTTCATAGTAATCTCATGTGATGAGGTTACCATGATAGATAATGGTTCATGGATTTGTATTCATGCATATGTGGTTCAATCTTGGGTTAGAATTCCTATTTTACTTCAAGTGGAATGAGTTGTGGATAAGATGGGTAGTAATTAGTATAATCTTACTAAAGTTATAATGGCGACATTGATGAAATGTGGAAGACTAAAAGGGAAGAGGTGGCAAAAAAGTTGTTATGTTTTGGCGCAAATGGGGCTTTTGTTTTTCAGGGGGGGAAACAAGTGTCACAAAGCAAATAAAGGATGCTTGGGCACCCTTTTCAATGGGTGTCCATTGTGTGGCTCACTGGACTAACCTTGTAGTTCAATCCTTGTCTAATTTTACTTTGTTTACTCTATTGAGAATTCAAACTCAACTGTTAGGTTTCATTGTTACTGGAGTAGGAAAGTAACTAGGTTACTTCACAAGGTTGAATTACTTTATTTATTTATATTAGTTTGGTTATTTGTGGTTTGGTCTATTAGTTAAATACCTTGGTGTTGATGTTTTGGCTCTCTTTTCTTCATTACACAAGTTTGTGTATTTCATGTGATAAGAACCTTGAGGAGTTCTTGATGTTATGTTTCGTGTTATGAGCATCATGTTGTAGTTTTCTTTCAATAAAGATTTTTGTTTGCACTTGAGTAGATCTCCTATTTGTTAACATAGTATCAGAGCTTAGGTTGTTGAATGTGAAAGTTGAAAGAGATCTAGAACTAGAAAGTCTCTAGAACTAGAACTTGAGAGTATGTAGTAATATCATAGGAGTTTGTCAAGTGCAAAAGAGAAACGGGGAAAGGAAAGAATGTGAAGAGAAAGAAAAAAAAAGAAAAGAAAAGAAAAGAGGTGAGAGGAGATCAACATATCAAGGGTTGTGGAAGTCAGATCTTTAAATCTAGATCTATTGTGAAAAGATCTTGGAGTGAAACTTGGAAAAATTATAGAAGATTATAAAATGATTTTATTCTCAAATTTTCAAAAGAAAAATATATGTTTTGACGCGCTCCTAAGTCCCTTGTTAAACCCACTTGAGGGTCCAACTATGTAGAGTTACGGAAAGTTGGGACTTGGGGGCCGCTCCCAACTTCCAGCACTAAAAGGGGGTAAAGGGGCGTGCTAGAAGTTTCGGGATTAGACTAGGAAGAGGGACTAGATTATCAAGCTTGAATCTGCATCCAAAA
>Ga0116231_10009510_pt1 | contig 16351 bp, 6 predicted proteins | sample S1TSphgellanicum_2_FD_89695 | JGI IMG/M metagenome (GOLD analysis project Ga0116231, IMG submission 89695) | Host-associated microbial communities from peat moss isolated from Minnesota, USA - S1T2_Fd - Sphagnum magellanicum MG | ecosystem: Host-associated > Plants > Peat moss > Unclassified...
GAAGAAAGAAAAAGAAAAAAAACAGACGGGCCGGCGATGGGAAAAACATCGAAACATAAAAAGAAATAAAAAAAAAAAACAAAAACAAAAAAAAAAAAAAAAAAACAAAAACAAAAAAAAAAAAAAAAAAAAAAAAAAAAAAAAGTATGCATAATTCTAAATTACTTATTTCTTCAACCTACGTACTTATTTACCTAGTTAGGTAAGTATTTAGTTTGACCCACCCACATAGGTTGACCTATGTACCTACCTACTTAAGTAGCTACTTATATGAATAAGTATTTAAACTAAGAAAATAAGACCTACCTACCTACCTAAATATGTAGGTAAGTATGTAGCCTAGGTTTGTGGGCACCTACTTACGTATTTAGTAACCTAATATTAATATTTTGTATGAAATTCATTTTTAAATGTCACGTGGCATATTTATATTCGAGCATATGTCATAATATAAGATCATCTAAGCATTTGAATTGAGCATCCCAAATTATTTCAAAATAATAATATTTATATTTTAAATAATTAAATATTGAGACACATGATAACACATCATTTACCTTTAATTGTGACAAAATTAGTTGCATCTTAGTCACATGTGACAATATATAATGAAGTCAAAGGATGAACTTGTATTTGTTGATTTTTTTTTTCATTCAATACCCTTTGTCATTATGAATAATGTCACATGTGACTTGTCTAATGCAACCAAAGGGATTTTAGTTTCAAATGTTACTTGCAATTATAATTTAATCACAAAGACCAGTTAAAAATACTTGTTTTTTGTAATAATGACTGTCAACGTCTAAACAAATGTTGTGACAACCTTAATAAACCTCCTAAACCCATAAAATACCCTTGTGACATTGGGCACAAGACAGTTGATTATTTAAGGTTTAATGAAACATAAAACTTGTTTAAAGATAAAAATGTAAAACTAATTGAAAGTCAATTTTTAATTAATAAGAAAACACCAATTGCATTAATCAACATGTTTGTAATGGTTAAGGAATGAAAGCCATCATTAATTTAAAAACAAAAATGTTGCAAATTGGAATGAAAAAGTGAAATTAAAGAAATGTTTTGTGGAAGTTATTTAAATTAATTACATGTAAACAAACTATAACGAGAAATATTGAATAACCAAAACGATTGGATACTAATTGGGTAGGGTTGTTTGATATTTATTATAAGGACAAGTAATGTACCTTTAGTGTCAGGTGCAGTACCTATGGTGTCTAACCAAATTAAATCTATTAAAAAAAAAATTCAAAATATATAGAAGTTGGAAACCAAGTACATCTCAGACTTGGGCTAATTGTTGATAATAACACTTGACCTAAAAAAGTACACAAGATTGAATTGGATATTGTAATATAATTGGTTCACCGAACCTAATATTATATGAACTTAAACTTTGTTATAATAGTGGAACAAGATATACTAATAAGATGATAGCTATAATTTTCATACAACATGTAGAAAAAACTACCTTACAATAACCAATAGTTGGAAGTTCCAAATTTACAAGGAGGAATCAAATTGATTATAGCCATAAAGAAAAACTTGTATTCATTTCCATTTACTAACAAGGTGCTCAACATTGTATTAGGTTATGAGGCTTTTGGACAAGTACCCTTTATACCATCATATATTCATAGCTTTAGAAGATAGGGATAAATTTCTATTTTTTACTAATTAGATAACAATTATATGATAGCCAATGATGCCTTTTGGCATAAGAATGAATCATTAACATAACAATGGATAGTTAAACAAAACACTTACTTGGAGTATTTAAACCAATTCATGAAAATCTTTTTAAATGATTTGATAATGTATAATGACATGGACATTCACATCTCCAAACTAAGGTTATGCTTGTAGAAGTGCCATGAGTATGGTATGAATTTGAATCCTGATATATGGTTCTTTCATGAATGATTTTGCATGATTTATAATTGTTAAGGGAAACTACTTAATCCTAAAAAGATACAAGCAAATGTGAACATGTCAAATTTGATAAACCCGCACTAGATACAATTGTTTAACATGGCGTAATTTTACATGTGTTTCATTAAAGATTTTGTTTTGATAATGACACACAAAACTAAATTGATGAGGAAGACAACCATTCATATGAATTTAAACATGTCAACAAGCATGGGATGCGATTAAGAAAAGGTAGATTGTACTGCCAATATTGATTTCACCCAATTGGTAGATAGAATTCCATGTACACACAAATGTTTTATTATTGACCATAGGGGCAATTATATATGGTTTAGAACTTAATATGTAAACATGATTAATGTGTAGTTTATGCATTTCAATTGTTGAACAAAGTTGAGTGTAATTATAATACCACAATAAAATAAACCTTAGCAATGGTGATTGTTTTAAACAAATTTAGACATTACTTGTTAAGGTTTGTTTTTTATGTAAACCACATGATGTTAATTTACTTAGTGAACAAGACACAAGTATATGGGGGGTGCATTTTCTTTATTAGGAGCCATAAGCGTTAGTTTCACAAAGTTCTTATAAGGAGTGGATGAGGATATCAAGTTGATGTGGAACAATATGATTAGTCAATCTAGGAGAATATTTTTAAAATCATAATTTATAAGTTTCCAAGAAACGATTTAATTCTTATGACCCAAAAAAATGTTGCATTGCATTATTATGTGAAAGTTTTATATAAACACATTCGGATAAAAAATTCATAAATAAAAAATTCATCTTTTAAAAGTCCATCAAGTAGCAAAAGGATTGGTTACAACCACATTGTTGTGTTTTTGCATCCCCTATTCTTGCTATCATCATCTTTTATTTTAGATTCTAACAATATAATACACAATGAAAAACTTCATACAAAAAAATATAAAATTTTAACAATGCATTGATTTTGAAGACTAACCTCCAAATTTAAATAGTGATTACATCAAAAGTGGTTCCTAAAAGAGAAAATGCACCTTGAGTAGATAACAAGATGGTTGTTGTTATTCTTGGAATATGATTTCATTGTAATTTACAAACTAAGAAGGACCCATGTAATGCTTGATGCATTTTCAAGACTATTTAATACATAACAATAGTTAATAGGTTTTCCAAACTAAATAGTAGATGTTACATTATTTGTGGTACAACCTATATGGATCAAGGAGGTATAAAATTACATATTAATAGGATAGTTATGAAAGGATTCTGGGGTCCTTTGTTTTGGAACACAAAAGGAATATGTTTAAAAATAAATAAAATTTAATGTTTTTAATTTTTAGTAAACTTAAGATGGTCCTTTATTTTAATTGATTAATAGATAGTAGATTGAAACAATCATAAGTTTTTGAACAATTTTTGAAGATTAAGATTAGGAGGTCTATATATTGGTGATTATATAAGGTACAAGTTATGTGGACCCCATTAACACTATTTTTTTCAAGCCAATTGTGACTTCCATTTTAGAGCCATTTTGCAAAAAACCCACAAGAATTCTAAAATACAATTTAAACTATCAACTATTTTATTATTTTTTAACCATTCTAGTAAACTGACACCCACCCATAGAGGAATGATAAGCAAAGTCCACTTAGAAAATAATCAAAGCACTACAAATGAAACTTGTGAATGGAAATTGTATAGATTGGGATGAACATTTGTTGATAGTGTTGTTTTCATACATGACTATGTAAAAGGTTGCAATGGGGGATACACCATACCAACTAATGTATGGTTTGCACCCACTAATGCTAACAAAATATGTTTTGCCATTTTTCATAGGGGGACCATGGGATGTAAACCCAATATGGGTATTGATAAGTCGATTACGTGAGTTGGAGAAATAAGAATATTGATAAGATGCATAGGAGAACATAGTTTGAGTTCAATGGAATAGGTACCTATGGTTGTAGCGTTGCCACCTAAAAAAGAACTTCTAGGTTGGTGATTGTGTGCTTTGGTTTCTAAAAGAGGAAAAAAGAAAGTTGGTAAGTTCTATAAAAGGTGGTATGGCTTGTATCAAATACATTATTTACTACCTAACAATATTATATTACTTATAACTTTGGGTAAGTTTGAACTCAACCTTATGTTGGTTAATATTAACAAACTTAAGCCATATAGGTACATTCATGAAGATGTTTTAAAACATGTAGGGAATTAGGGTAATCAAGAGTGTACAAAAATAGGTAGTAATCCAAAGTTGACAATTACACTAATGTATTAGTATAAGACAACATAAGCAAAGTCCCTATGAAAGAAAAAATTAATGATCTATCACAAATTGGAAGAATAGCAAGTACCAAGGAAAAGAAAAAACCTTCAAATGATAGGTAGATCACGTGTTAGAACCTAAAACAATAGCAACAGGTGAGGGAACGAAAGAACTTGTGAAAAAATAGGTAGTTGATTTGTAATAGCTTGATATGTAAGTAGGTAATGAAAAGGTAAATGAAGTAGATTCATCAAAACATGTGGACAAAAATGCAATTATTAATTAGTCATTAGTAGCTCACAATTTGTAGTTAGGGTGTTGCCAAAAAAGGATGCAACTTTAAAAGTAATTGTCATTTTGAACAACATATCCAAAAAATGTATACACCTTTTACAACAACTAATACATCTCAAAACAAAACTAATGTTCATTTTCTTGTAATTTTCTTGGTGCTTTACATATAAGTGCAACACATCATGAATAAATAAATTTTTATCAAATGATTGGGAAAAATTGCTCGAAAGGTAATGGAAATGGAAAAAATGAAAGAGAAGGAAAAAAAGGAGGGAGGTGTGCTCCATAGTATTTGTATGTAAAGCCATTGTAAGTATGTTCTTTAGGACATTTACATTTCACACCACCGAATTTTTACTTGTTAAAAGAAGATGATACTAATTCAAAAGATGTGTTTAGGATGCAACAAATATAATAAACAAGAATAGGTAAGATGTAGAAGAAATTTTGAAGGAGTCATGTCAATGAATAGGAGGAGCTCAAAGACAATAATTAGAATCAATAATTCTTTTAGATTTTAAAGAAGAAAAATAAAGAACACAAGAGGAACTTGCAACATAAATGAGTTTGGGGAACAAATGGAAGAATAATATGCTATGGATCAAATTCAAGAACATTAAGTAAAAGCTACATGAGCTTTACAAAGGGCCATGACAAAAGGTACTTTAGGAAAACCTATAGCTTCTAATGTTGGACCTTTAAGGAAACCATGTAAAAGAAAAACAAATAATGTGTTGCCAAATGAAGAAGATTGTTATTAGTTTGCATTAATGCCACAAAAAATACTATAAAGTTGGAGCAAAGACATGGTTAAGTTTGGGGAAGAAAGAAAGAAATTGGATCAATTGTGTAAGGTTGAAATTAAGGGAACACATAGACATGAGTTGTTGGTGTAGTTTTTGAATATTTGGGATGTCAATATAGATGATTAGATCTTTGCACCGGTGAACAACAAGATTTTAGACAAAGGAATTCGAGATCTAGTTATCTATTTTAAGGAGGAAGTGAAATATGCATCATGAATCAAATTACAAAATCTAGAATACAAGTAGGTAAGGAGTAGTGGAGTATGTCCAAAATCATGCATCTGTATAATGTTGGGCTTGTTGTTTTCTTATATATCATTTACCATAGGGAGAAGGTTAATTACTTAAGCAATATAAATGCAATTGCTTTCATGACAACAAATTAGGTAGAAGTTGTAGATTAAACAATTATCATATTCAATCACATGAAGAAGGAATTCCAAAGGTGGACAATTGCATAAACAAATCTATGTTGAATGGAATAGGAAAAAATACCAACAAAAGATGTGTGCAATTGGGCCCTTATTATAAAAGTGTTAATGTAAAAATGGTTTTTAGAAGCAAAACCAAAATAGGTGTAAGCACCTAAAACATCCAAAGCCTTAATGTGTAATCAAAACGTGAAGTAGATGAAGGAATAATTAATGAAAACCAGGAGACAAGCTTGGGCTGAAAGTTTATTTCATTGATAGGAGCAATAAAAGGAAAGATGATGCACAAAGACAACACCTATGATTATAGTGTAATTAGATGTAGGATAATAAGGTTTTGGAGGTGATCTTGTTAGGAAGAAGTGACACAAGATGAAAGTTGTATTCAAAACATACTTCAATAGCAGCCCATATAACATGTACTAGGAAAGCATAGGGAGAAAATTCCTACACTTCAATATATAGTATAATAACAAGGGGGGTGGGTGATGAACGAGATTTCACCAACACCTTATGAGGATAATGAATTCCTATTATCATTTGAAAGGGAATAGGGGTTACCAATAAGTGTGCATGGTCAACATTCACCACAAATGGAGTAGGTGACCATTGAAGATAAACTTGGTGTAAAATAAGACCAACTTACACTAGTAGTGGCAAAGGTGGTTAATTAACCTTAGGTTATCTTAAGCTTCCCTTGGATGACCTTGGTTAACATGCCTTTATAATTCTTTATAGGTTAGCCTAGTATAGCCTAGGGCTACCTAAACTATCTTAGGGTTGTGTTATGTGTAGGCTAATTTAAACCTATGTAGGTTAACTTAAACCTACTTGGTTAACTTAGGTTGATGTATTCAAACCAAGCCTACTTATGTTAGTTTACTTGCCAACCTAATTAGGCTAATCTAAAACAACCAAAATTAAATGACACATGTCACATTTTTGAAAATGACTTTTAGGAATTTTGTTCTAATTGTAGTCATATATTCATATAAATGGCAATAATTAATAGAAGAAATTTTTTAATTTATGATTCCATTTATGACTGATTTTGTAACCATATTGGACATTATATGACTAAAGGGCCTTTAGTCATGTTGAATAAGATGTTTAGGTCAAGAAGTTGTTAAATGTTCAATGTGGGACTTTAGAGTTGCTGGATTTATTTCACCTTCACAATGATAAGCCACTACTTACCAATGGACTACACCATTAAAAGGTGTCCAATTTTTGTCAAACTTTTTATTTCACATGCACGAGAAGAAATGTTGTTCATTTTGACCATATTTTTGTGATTATTATGCAACTAATGTCCAAACCAACTTATTTTACAACTAATAGTGTGTTAGTCCATGTAATTGCAACTTGTTGTAATTACGTATGCAATTATAAGAAGGGTTGAACCAAATTGTAATCGTAAAGGCAATTACAACTTATGACTAATATCATTTTGATTGAAAATGTAAATGGAAAGTGAACAATGTCATCCAATTTTGATTGCATCCATTGATGGGTGATAATGTAGTTATTTTTGCAACTATTATGAAAGTTTTTGCAACTACAATAGTATATTCTATCACATGAACAAAATAACATAGACCATATACATGGCAAACTTTGCAATTTCAATTGGACTATTATCCTTTCAATGTACCCATCTATGGGTTTTCTTTGTAATTATCCATGAATCTTTCATGATATAATATCTAATAGCTAATAGTTTGCTAGAAAAGGCTATTATAACTTAGTTGGTAAATTAAATTAGGTAAGCTTAATAGGTTATGTTAAACTAAGTAGGTAACATAACCTATTAAGCTTAGCTAACTTAGGTAGGCTAGGTAAGTTAGGTAGGTAGTTGGTAAGCTATGTCATTAATTAATTAGTAAACTAGGTAGTAGGTAGGTTAATTAGTTTATTATGTGAATATGTGATCATGTTTTCATATTAATTAATTAATTAGGTTAGGCACTTAATTGATTAATTAGAAAGGTTAGGTAGTATGTAATAAGTAGGATAATTATTAGTAGGCAATAGGTAGGTAGGTAAGCTAAGCAAGAGGTATTTTATTTATGTGGATATGTCATAATGTTTTTGTATTAATTGACTATTTATTTAGCTAGGTTAAACAATTAATTTATTAAATATAGACTAGGCAATTAATTTATTAAGTAGGTTAGGTAGTAGATAGTACGTATGTAACATAGGTAGTATGTAATAAATAGGATAGGTACTAGTAGGAATTAGGTAGGAAAGTAAGTTAAGCAAAAGGTTTTTTTGTGTGTGGATATGTCATACTGTTTTTGTATTAGTTGATTAATTAATTAGCTGTGTTAAACAATTAATTTATCACATAGGCTAGGTAGTAGATAATAAGTATGTAGCCTAGGTAGTATGTGATAAGTAAGATAGGTAGTAGTTTGCAATAAGTACGTTAAATTGTATATATTGTATTATGTGGATATATGATTTATAATAATAATAATAATAAATTAGGTAGGTTAAGTAATTAATTTATAAAATGTAGGTTAGGTAATAGATAGTAGGTATGTAGCCTAGGTAATATGTAGTAAGTAGGATAAGTAGTAGGTAATAAGTAATCAAGTTAAGTAGTAAATATTTTATTGTGTGGATATGTCATAATGTTTTTGTATGAATTGATTCATTAATATGGTAGGTTAGTTTGTAAATAATAGGTAGTAAATAGGATAGGTAGTAAATAGTTAACTTGAAAATAATAAATATTTTATTGTGCAAATATGTGATAATGTTTTTGTATGGGGCAAAGGATGTGATAGTGTTGTAGTGTTTCCATTTCATTATAATTTATCCCATATCTTTGTTTATAACTTCAAACTTGTAAAGTATATAAGTAGATGAAGGAGTGGATTAAATTCATGGTATGCACTATAAACATGTGCCATTTGGGATGAACCAATAAAAAAACTTGTCCCCAACAAAATAAATAGGATCCTACCTACCTACTTAGCTTATGGTAGGTAGCTTATTTTACTTTAACCTAACGTAGAATAGGTTGCATATTATAATTTAACTTAGGATATATTATAATTAATTATTAATAATAAATAATTACTATAATGATTATACTTATTTACTATAATTATAATATTTAATTTATGTAATTATAATATATATATTGACCAAATGGAAAATTGCCATGTGATGACAAATGGTAGCATGTGAGTATCCTAAATGTAGTCACAAATGTAGTTACAAATTGGGGTTCCACATCATACTCAAGATCATCCATGGTAATGGATGAAATTTTTTGGCCTAATTGTAAGGTTTATGACTACACTTGTAACTTCATGGCCATGTCATGTCTTTCGCAACTAACTGTTTTATGACATTTGTCCAAAACAATTAGGCTATTTTTAGTTGCATGTGTCCATTATAATTACAAGTGAGTTACAAATTTAATTGTCAAATTTCAAATTTCTTTTAGTGATGTCACTACTATAAAAGTGGGGTACAATTCATTAGTTTAAATCACTATGAAATTTTTTAAATGAAATAAATTCATTGCATTTTAATGATTTCACCTTAGTTAAAGTTATTTCACTATAATATCATTATGTAAACATCGTGTTTCATTATTAGTTGACATAACTCATTATTATAATAAATAACTTTATTTTTATGTTGTTTTAAATACCCTTATTTTAAGCTACTTTAGTTATTTTAATTTATATTTTACATTATTATAAGTTATTATACATTATTCTACCTTAATGTATTCGAGTTAATTTATTAAAGGCTTTTAAATTATTTTAAATTAAATTATTCAACTAACTTTAGGTTATACCTTAGGTTGTTTTATTTTAAATTAATATATGTTATTTCAAGTCATACTTTAAGTTAGTCAAGATCATTTTACTTTATGCCATTATAAGTTATTTTATCATAAGAATAATAATTTAAAATAAAATGAAAAAGACCTATGGTAAAATAACTAGAATAACCAATAATAGCCTATGAAAAATAATTTAAAATAACGTACAATAGAATAACTATTAATAGCCTATGATAATATAACTTAGAATATCCAATATTAATTTATAATATGATAGTCACCAATAGTTGTAATATAACATATTATAACCAATAATAATTTATAATACAATAGCCATCAATATAATAACCATCAATAGCCATTAATTGAATAATCACCAATAGCCATTAATAAAATAACCACTAATAGCCGCCAATAAAGTAATCACCAATAACCATTAACAAAATAGCCAATAATAACCACCAATAAAATAATGATCAATAGCCATAAATAAAATAACCACCAATGGCTTACAATAAAATAACCACTAATAGCCATTAATAGAATATCTACCAATAGCCATTAATATAATAGATGTTAACAACCACTAATAAAATATCCACCAATAACCATTAATAGTCTATGTTAATTTAACCTAAAATAACCACCAATAGGCACCAATAAAATAATTATTAATAGGCACCAATATAATAACTATTAATAATTATTAATAGCCATTAATAAAATAGTCACCAATAACCATTAGTAAAATGGTCATTAATAGCCACCAATAAAATAACCATTAATAACCATGAATAGAATAGCCATTAATAACCATTAATAACCCCAATAAAAGAACAACTAATAGGCACTAGTAGAGTAATTAATAATAACCAGATATTAGAATTATTTAGAATTGTCAAAAATAATTTAGGGTGAAATGATTTACAATAGACAAAAAAAACTTAAGGTGTGAAAAAGCTTACAATAACATATAATTACTAATATGAACATAAGGTGAAATAATCTTCAATAGCCAAAAAAACAACAATAACTTCACATAGTTGAAAATAATTTAAAATGAAATAGTTTAGAATAACTAAAAGTAACTTATAATAGTTGCGAGTAGCCTAAAATGAAATAATTTATAATAAAAAAAAAACATAAAATAGCCAAAAATAGCTTAAAATGAAATAGGCTAAAATAACCAAAAGTAACCTAGGGTGAAATAACAAAAAATAACCAAAAAAATTGAAAATAACCATAAATAGCTGTAAATAATGTAGGGTGAATTAATTTAGATTAATGAAAAATAGCCCTATAATACCTAAAAGTAACCTAACATAAGTAATATTATAATATTAATAAAAAAATTATCCATTTATTAAACATTTTCCTTCTAAAAAAAATGGTCATTGAAATGTTATTGAATTATATTCAATTTTTTTTGGTTCAAATGATTTTACATTTTCAAAAGGAAATAAATGTAATTATGTACATTATTGAATTAAAAAATAAAGTAAATTCGAATCATTTCATTTGGACAAAATTTTAATAAGATATTAATTTTTTAAGTTTATGTTTTCGTACTATTTAAAATGAAATATTTGATAAATAGAATGCAATGTAACACATTATCATAACAAATGAGGTGGTTTGATAGTAAGGGTGTTTACTTTCATTTAAAAGGTCAACATATCAAACCTCACAAGTGGTGTGTGCATGATCAAGATTGGTAATTTGATTGAATATTTTCCTATTCAGTTTCATAGAATAGATGTCTAGGTTGATTATGTGGTCTATGTACCTAAATTAAGTTTTTAACCTAGCCTAGGTAGTGACACGTGTTAATAATTCATAGGTTGAAAATAATGAAATTATCAATAACATTATATATCAAATAATTTAAATTTAATTGATTTCCATGCTACCTAATTAATTAATTAACAAGTGAATGGTTTGGTAAACTTGTATTTCATTTGAAAGTAACCTTATTTCACTAGGTACCAATGAACCAATTCTCTATCTGTAGTAATTGGTCTCGTTCACTAATTTCATCATGGTAAAAAATGTTCAAATTCATTCAAAATTTAGTGAAACTCAAAGTGAACTAAAACACATTTTGATGTAGTGTGTTCATTTCATGTCAGTACAAAATTATGAGGTAAGTAGCAAGCAAATTGTAGGGTGTCATGTTCGTGTTTCAAGTGTATGAAAGTATGATGAAAGTACAATTGAAATTGGATTTTTTATACTTTCAAATGGATAAAGCACTAAAATGTATCAATGTGTTTTAAAAAATTTCATATCATAATCATAATCTATTAAAGTTCTCATATAAAAGTATGCTAAATTTTTTGAAAATCAACTAGTTTAGAACATATTTTTCATCCATTTTTCTTGTATTAAAAATCTTCACATTTTATGTGTAGCTTACCTTAAATTCAATGGAGTGCACCATTACTTGATAATGTAAGTTAAAAAAGTTTTGAAAAGGTTTTTTTCATGTTTGTGCCATAAAAATGACTACGACTACATGTGTGACTACTTTTTTCGCATACTTTATCATGTTTTCACCTTGTCTTCATTCCATTTTGACCTTTAAAATATTATTTTTTGTCTTTTAGGATTGAAAAGTTCCGTAAAGGTTATATGATTAAAGTGCTTGGGGATTTTTTCAACATTGAATTCAAAGTTTGTGACAACGGACATTTAAATGTATGTAAATTGATTTTGTTTTCTGCATTATGGATTAATATTGGCAAGGCAATTGATTATAATATATTCAAGGGAAAAAAAAATAATACTTTTGAATCAACATGGAAGGAAAGACATATAGTTAGTAATCAAGGCATGGTTGAAGCCAACATCACATCAAAACTAACCCATGTGGAGAATTTTATGTGTATGATTTCCAATTACAATATCTCTATTGTTGGATTTAGTGTTTTTAATCAATTGGACCTTATTCTCATAAACAATACATGCATGTATTTTTCTTTTCAAGTCTTTTAACATTACTATAAAGAGATATGTTTTACTTTTATGATTCATTCACTTACAACAATGGAACATTAGTTTCTTTCCATGTTCTTTGGTATAAGCTACAAATTTCAGAATCAAAAGACATTTTCATTTGCCCATTCAACACTTTCAAATTGCTTATGAAAAACTATTTTATGATTTTTTTTCCAAATTTTGTAAATTTTGATAAATGTTTTGCCCTTATTACTTTGACAAATAAAATATTCTTGAATATTCAATATTTTCCTTTGCACATTTGTGTTAATTGAAAATAATAATTAGAAAAAATACACATAACTGAATAAGTAAATACATATTGGATGATGATTTTATGATATTACAACATTTTTTGAACTTGTGTAATACAAAAAAATGGTTTCCTATAAGATATGGAATTAGTTGTTAATTTTTTTAAACCAAGAATTTCATATAATAATAATAAATTGAAATACGATGTTAATACATAAAGGATTACCAAAAAAAAGATTGATCATTTTTCCTTCACAAAAAAGGATGAACCATTTTTAGTCCCTTATAAAACTAGTTCCAAATGAAATTCATCACTATAATTTTAATTATCCATTTTGTAATAGACTTTAGTAATCATTTAAAAAAATTTGAATGGATTTTAAAAGAAGGGTGAACTCATAATGAACATTTAAAATGATGACACTATGTTTATTAAATAGATAAAATGAAAAATGGGGATTCAAAAAGTATGTAATAGTAATGAAAAAATAAAAATTGAAAAATAGACCACCATGAGGAATTTAAAAATAAAATACATTAAAAATTTCCCAATGCAAAAATTATTTATTTATATATTTTTAAAGGCCATGATTTTCAGGATTTTTTAATCATTTATTGTCCATTTCACATTGAAATATTCAAACTTTGAATTTTTGGACCAATCACATGTTTAATGATATTTAGAAAGTCGTCTACCAATAATTTTGATGAAAAACAAAAGGGATAATTATAATAAAATTATAATTCAATGATTATTATAACTATAAGAATTTTAGTTAGTGTAAAATGTGGAATCTTGAAAATGTCAAAAATGAATCATTTGACCATGCATTTACCTATTCATATTTGATTACAAGAATTTTGATAGAATTTTTCACATTATTACATTAGGAACCAAGATTTTTAGAAAACATTAAAACTTGTTTGTTGCACTTGTTAGTAGGGAGGATATATTTGAAAGTTCAATTCTAGGAGTAGAATTGATAATGATAGTTATTTTGCTCATGTAACTTGTTCTCGCTTTATATGTTTTGGCAAAGGTTTAGGATTTTTTTGCCTTCGTAACAATTTTTTCAAATTGCAAGATCCAAATATTGTGTTGGGGCTGAAAGCACAATCAAAAGGGAGCCAATGGTGCCAATGTAAAAGTTTGTTTCCAATGATTACACATGACACATGTCATTTTTGTGTTGGTTTATAATTTAAATTAAATATTTCAGATACCCAATTTACATTACATGTTAGATATCATTTACATTTTGACTACAAATTGGTTTTATATCATGTATATTTTGCATTCATGCTCTCTATCACATAAATATGAACAACTTTTGTTGAAGCCACATTTCAAAAATTTATAATTTTCAAGATAAAAAATACTTTTGAATCAAATTTGCTAAAGTGGGTTATAAAAATAATTTTCATTAGCTCAAGTTTTTTTGCCCTTTTGATCATCAATTTGTTAAAATCCTCTTCATTTTTCATAAAGAACATAAAATATAATTGATAGAAAAAAAGGACATTTAAAAAAAACAAGAATTGTCCACACTCAAAGTTTGAGATCTTTTGAACATGCAACCACAGTTTTGATTTGTGTCAAGCTTTGAGCTTGTAAGGTTTGCAATTGATAAAAAATATTTCAAATTTTTTATGATAATCCAACTATCATACTTCCCTTGTGATCTGTCAAAAATACAAAAGTATAGTTTGAAAGATGTCTAGTCTCTTGGGTGACTCCTTTAACTATGTTTTTACCTTGGGGTTATTTGAAACTAGATTTAATTTTAAAAAAAAATTATTTCTGGATTGTATTTTTATTAAGGTTTTTGCTCATTTATGATCAATTGCACATGCCCTTTAAAATGCGAACCCAACACCTAGATATATAACCGAACATTGTTGTGCTTTGTATTGCTAGAAGTTTTCAAATCTGGCCAAAATCACCCTATCACCAATCTATGGCAGGTTGCTCTAATTTAAAAAATTACCCCATGGCCAAAGATCACCTTGACTCTTGATTGCTCAAAATCTGTGAAACTTGGCCCTAAGTCACACCCATACTCAAATGCTCAAAATAATAGCCTAATATGCCCCCTCCTATTTATGATGAGGTGCATGCCAAACAATTTGATAATTCACATCCCATCACCAAACATATAGACCACATTTGATTTTTATTTTGGTTAGCATGCACCCACCATTAACGAACACAAAAAAAATTCATGGTTAAATGTTTCCACAAAACCAAACGCTATATTTTCAGACTAGGTGTTTGTTCATTCATAGGCATTTTGTTGAACACTACAAGGGGTGTGAGCATCCATTGATTGACTAGGCTTTGCCTTACGATTTCTCTAAAAAAAATTCACGAGCCCGTGAAATTTTACGTGATAAAACACAGCAGATATTTGGTTCACTAAAGCTCCATGCAACTAAAGCTTTGTGTCCCGATTTTGGTCAGGCTAGTCACTTGAACTTCCAAGCTACAGACTTGACCAAACCAAAGAACAGAGAGAACCAAAAATTTGAAGGCATTCATGTGGTCTACTGATTGATTTCCTTGGTAATTAACAATCCTAGATTCCCCAGCAGTTCCAACTTTTCTGATGAAAATACTGTTGAATGAGAGATTTCCATGCAGAGATATACAAGGGCCCTATGGGGAGGTCCCGCAGAGTTCTTGTTCTTGTCCGAGCTTGAGATTAGCTGGAAGTTGTAATCCCTTGAAGTCCAGCCACCAGGAACCCCGCTCTTGATTCCATTCCAGTGTCTTGCTCTTGAACCGAAGCCAGCTTCCTTGCCGCCGCCGTGTTTCTGCAACAGCCTCCTCCTTCGCTTCCTGCCTTTCAAGTACCTGCACGAGCTGCTGCTTTCCATCATGCAAAACGCCATCGCCATTTCCTTCTTCAGTTGCTTCTTCGTTGTGACTGAGAATACTGCTCCTATCAACGCATCTGGTTTTCAAGAAGCAGTTCCATGCGACGAATGATCTCTTGGCCGCTGCACTTGCGCGGCTCGCCGTAGCTGGAGCTACTCTTCCTCTCCTTGCAGCAGGAGACCACCGCATGTTGTGGGAGCTTGATGAAACTGGACATTACAAGCCGCAACTGAGCTTGCGCTGGGGTACGCCTTTCTTGGCGATACTTGATGCACAGCAATGGAGAAAGAGCAGGAGATTTCGAGTGATCGCTGCTGAGTACTCCGACCTCGTGAAGTTGGACTTGATCATCACAGAAGAAGCACCAGCAGAAGCAGCTCCTCTTTCCTTGGCCTGCAAGCTTCAGATATCGGTACTGAGCTCGAAGGAGGAGTAAGAAGGCAGGCAACGCTTACGAGCTCCGAGGAGAAGATACTCGGAGTTTTGAAAGCTTTGGAAAGGGAAGAAGGAGCTCCCTTTCTTCTTCAACACGCACAGCAGCGGACAATCCATGACAGCCGGTTGTTTGCGGATCGCAGCAGGGAAACGAATGAGCGTAGAAGAACAAGAAGAAGAAGCTGTAAAGTACTGCAACACAGCGGATGCGGATTGTGATTGTTGCTGCGATGC
>Ga0116231_10009512_pt1 | contig 16349 bp, 15 predicted proteins | sample S1TSphgellanicum_2_FD_89695 | JGI IMG/M metagenome (GOLD analysis project Ga0116231, IMG submission 89695) | Host-associated microbial communities from peat moss isolated from Minnesota, USA - S1T2_Fd - Sphagnum magellanicum MG | ecosystem: Host-associated > Plants > Peat moss > Unclassified...
AAAAAAAGGTGTTGAAAAAAAAAATTCTTTTTTAGTACTAATAGAATAAAAAAAAAGCCCCCCCGCGGGAAAAACCAGGGGGGGGGCGTTGGGGGGGGGGGGCCGAAAGGGGGGGGGGGGGGGGGGGGGGGGGGGGCCTCCAGCCAATCACGAATTATCAAATCAAGCATGTGCAGACACCAATTATTTTATATAAGTAAGAAAACGTATCAATGCTTAATATAAAACAATTGTACAAGTGCAATACTAATGAATCCAGTTGTTGAACTTTTCAAAAGGAGTAAGAAAACTTACTTGGTGCTTTACTGATAAGCATTCTTTCAAAATGAAGCGGATCCTCTGCTTTACTGATAAGCATTCGTTCAAAATGAAGCGGATCCTCTGCGTGATGTTCAACACCAAATTTTAAGTCCAGAATCGATGTATGGATTACCGAGCCAGGGTATTTTTGCCAAGTTCAATTCACCTGTTTCTCAAGTCCACTTTGCCAAATCCAGAAGTTCACATTGCCCAATTGTGAAGTGCATGTTGCCAGCTCCGCATACCCAAGTCACAGCCAGGGTGAACAAAGCACCCAGCACCCACACCGGTACCTTCACATTTTTGAGTCAAGCCTCATATTCAGTATTACCAAATATGGAGTACCACATCTTTTTTAAATGTTTAAGAATTTTAATTATATACTTTTTTTAAAAGGTAATGTAAGAAAACCCTGCAGAGTATGATTTCTATTTATCAAAGAAAATAATTTGAAAACTTTAGATACTCTAAGACGACACATGGCATGTCTGAGGATTGACAAATCACATCCTAGCAACCAGATACCTAGTTACAGGCAGGTAATTTAGGTTTTCATTAACGTATTTGTGCGCTAGCCTTCAGCACAGCGATTTTGGTAGCATTAGCTATATTAAACCCAAGAAATTTGGACTTCGAGAGCCTGATTTAGTCTGCACATAGGATATTTATAATGTTTAGAAGCAATTTAAATGAATTTTGTGGTTTTACCATGGTTCCAGCCAGGGTGCTGGTTTACCCAACGCCCCAAGTCAGCAACTTCACATCCCCAAGGTTTACTAAACTGACTCAAGTTCACCAAGCTCGGAGGGTAGTTTGAATTTTGAAAGGACTCCCCTCAGTTGGAAGGGGAAAAAAAGGAGAGAGAAAGAGAAGGAAAGAAAAAGAGAGAGAAATAGAAGAAAACAAAAGGGGGTGGGGGTAGGCAGCCTGTGGAAAAAAACAAATCAGGGGCAGTCTGATTTTCCGGGGCAGAAGTTTTGACAGTCCCCAAAATAATCAGTCATTGGACAGCCCAGAATCTTTCTAATCTTTGGGCAACTTTGAAGCTCCTTGAAGCAGGCGAGACGCAAAACCCGCCACACACAACCCCCCCCGCCCATCGAGCTCTGACATCGGCACAGGACAAACCGAACTTGCTCGAACGGAGCAAACCGTGTTCCATATCGACGGCTCAGAGGTTGTCCGACATAACTTACAGCGTTGGAGATTTTTAGGGAGCAAGCTGCTGAGCTTCTCGTTGCGATGTCGACTTTGCCATACCCGATGGTGAGAAATAAAGGCTTTTATGTTCTGGAAGGCGGGAGGACAGGCTGAATTTATGGAAGGGACCCAACAGATGTACTGGAGCCTATCATCGATTGATGAGAATAGACTGCTGCATCAACGACTATCTGCAAATCTATCTCTTACCGATTATTCACAAACAACCTACCTACTTCCACTGTACTATGGGCCCACACTTCTAAATTCGCATCATGCATGTTGCAACGTGCCAGCCTCAGACAGGAAATTGAAAAAGATTTAGTCAAGGATTAATGAACTTCGTGCATTATTCCAGGAGAGCTATTGGAAGTTATGTGATCCCGCGCAACGGGTGGATAAGGTACAAGTACTCTGCCTTCTGACTACGGTCCCACGCTTTTCGTGCCTGTAAGTTCACATGATTCACATTGTCACATGGCACGCCTCCGGTGGAAAGCATCCCTACGATTCGCCTAGAGGAAAGCATCATGGAGGTGCATGCAGGGACAAACAAGGGCACCGCTGTCCTCTGCGGGATGGGCACTTCCACTCGTAATCATTGCAGTCCATGAACTTTGCCGAACCGAGTCGATCGATGGAGAGTTCAAGCTGAAACTAAATCGTGACTAACATTGGTGAGGATAATTTTGGATAGTTTTATGTGGGATGAGATAATTTCAACTGTTGAGTGTAACTTTCTGTGTCACCGTTGACCTTGTTAAAAGTTAAATGATCTCTGGATCGTGGAGTTTCGACAAGTTATTGAGGCGTCACTGTTTCCGCTTGAAGGTGGGAATACTATCTTCACATGACTAGATCATCACTGACAGGATTTTCGTCGTAACTCGAGTCTGTACTTCTCGACTGGCTCTCACTTCCTAGGGATTCTGAATGAGCGGTAATCGATCCGAGGCGATCCACCCTCTGTACAGAAACTAGACCGGGCTTATTTGAAACCAGGTTGATCATTGCAGCCATGGCCACGTTGCTCAACCAATTCAAGACAGGAATCGCAGCTTCGACGTTGCGCGGCTCTCGTGATAGCGTTGTGGTAAGGAAAGCAAGATCGTTGGGGCGGTCGGAATCGCTGCAAGTGCGCGCCACCACAAGCGCCGGGGGTGCAGGATGGTCACAGTCGGCATCGTCGAAGATTGGCAAAGTGGGGAGCTATGTAGACGAGAAACTCCGTGGCCAGGCCAGCACAGATCGCTCCAGCGAAATCGTGAAGTACAAGGGGACGGCCGTGCTAATGAAGAAGCTGAAGCTGCTGGACCTGACGGATCGTGTCGCGGATGCCCAGGACGATGCAAGTGAAATTCTTCGGGGGAAGAAAGTCACTGTGCAACTCATGAGCAACGAGATCGACCAAAGTATGTCGGATGCTACCCTCTGTCAGCCAAAATTGGTTAAACTTATCAGGCTATGGTCATACATGTGGACTAATACTGGCAAGTAGGATTCTATTCTGCAATCCCAAAATACTGTATAAATTGGTGCGAACCTGCTACGGTTTGGATTTGCACTTACATTTCCAGGATGTCGTTTCGAGTATAAAGCTCAGTTTTAGGCGCACGTTGTCAAAATGATGAAAGTTTGTGGTTCACTTGGAGTGGCAGACGAAACAGGTGAAGCTTCGCTGAGCAGTGAAGTGAGCATTGAGGGTTGGGTCACTATCTTCGAACCATTAACGGCCGGGAACCTCAGCTTCAACCTTGAATTCGCTGTGCCCAACACATTTGGGGTTCCTGGGGCCATTATCGTGAGAAATAACCACCCGAACGAGTTCCTCCTGGTGTCATTCGCTCTCGAACTACCCGACAAGAGCACGGCCCATTATATCACCAACTCATGGGTGTACAACACACAAAATTCAGGGCCACGCATTTTCTTCCGCAACAAGGTATGAGTGTTGTAACTTAAACTCCAAGAATCTCTCGTCCTTAATCATCTTGGCGTCATGCTCAGTGTCTGCGAGTGTCTCATCTCTAGTATGTTGCCAATTACAGGCCTACTTGCCAAAGGACACCCCTGAAGCGCTTAAGGAGCTGCGGGAGAAGGAGCTTCAAGAGCTGCGTGGCGACGGCACAGGCCAACGAAAAGAAAGCGACCGCATCTACGACTATGCGCCTTACAATGACTTAGGAAAACCTGATGAGGACCCGAAGATGGCCCGGGAACCCTTGGGTGGCAGTGCGGAATTTCCTTTCCCTCGCAGAATACGAACAGGCCGACCCCCCACAAAGACCTGTAAGTAGTCTCTCCGACATCAGGATGCGGCAGCCTGCTCAAAATTGTACAAATTGATCTCAAGTTGGATAATGTCTTTTATCCTTGCAAGTAGTCAGGATACAATTGTTTCATGTACAGGCCCCAAGACGGAGAGCCGGAACGTGCCATCCTTCTACATCCCTCGTGACGAGCGCTTCGATTACATCAAATTTAGTGACAACAAGGCGGACCTGGTCCGAGCCAGTGCTCATGCCATACCCTCGAAGATCGCAGCTAAACTCAGCAAGAAAACGAGCTTCGAAAGCATTGAAGAGGTCAAAAAGTTGTATGCTCCTAAAGGCAAGCACGTTGGAGGGATCAACAATGTGTTGCCCAAAAAGGCCGATGTGTCCACAAGCGACCAGCATCCACTGGTCTTTTTGAATGAATTGACGGCCCTTACGGCAGTCGGGGAGAAGAACAATATTCTCCTTTTCCCTCTTCCCCAAATCTTACAAGGTGTTCCTTCTAGATGAAGAAGTCATCCTTCAATTTGCTTATTGCATTGTATAATACACTGGGAGACATCGATGGCTTTGGGGTTATAGTTTAGGGGTGGAACCTATGCTGGCCGAATTTTCATACCTCATTTCTAGTGTTGAGATTTTTGGGCCTTCAGGCTGAACTGGAGGTTGTAATGCACAACCATTATGATCTACACAGTGAGTGATAGTTGCTTGTGTTGTGTCTCATAGTTGATGAGAAAGCATGGCAAACCAATGAAGAATTTGCTCGCGAGTATCTCGCAGGTTTCGACCCCATACAGATTGAGCTTGTCAAGGTGATCACATTCCTGGGTTCACAAGGTTCAATGTCAGATGTTGAGTGATGGTGCATGCCCATGGTTTGGATGTGGACCTCCATTTTGCAGTATTCTTCAAGACCAAGCTTTTATGAGGGCTGACAGATCCAAGGTGCTCATGATTAACAGGAATTTCCTATGAAGAGTTCACTCCCCCCTGCTGAGTATGGTGACCCCACTTCTGCGATTTCAGAGAAACATATTGCTGACCACTTGGAAGGCCTCAGTGTCAAGCAGGTAACATCTTCAACCACATTCTGATTTTGTACTGACTGTGACAGAGCTTCCAGAATTATGTAATCACATCTATGTCTGCAGATATTGACCTTTCTTTTCCATATTGCTATATGTACAGGCTGTGTCTCAGAAGAAGCTTTTTGTCGTGGACTATCATGATCTTTTTCTTCCATGGGTGGGAAGGATAAATGCACTAGAGAATAGTAAACAGTACGCCAGTAGATCACTGTTTTTCTTGTCAAGTGATGGAACACTCAAAGTGCTTGCGATTGAGTTGACTCGTGCCCCAGAGGCTCCTGGTGGAGAAAAGATCTCTCGGGTGTTTACCCCCTCAGCTGACTCCTCCAAACCAGATCATCTGTTTCAGCTTGCCAAGGCTCACGCCACCAGCAATGAAATGACTGTGCATCAATCCATTAATCACTTGTGAGTGACTTCCCTCTTGCCAGATAGTACTTATACCTCATCCCTCATGTCAAAAGTCTCCCATTCAAGCTTTGAGCTTGCACTTCAATGTTGATTTTGTTTTGACAACAAGAACCCATCCTGTTTGCTGTTGTCCAGCACACGGTGTCATGCAGTGACAGAGCCTGTAATCATCGCAGCAAATCGTCAGCTCAGCAAGCTGCACCCAATCTATCAGTTGATGGTGCCACATTTCAAGCATACAATAGAAGTCAACAGTACTGCTCGACTTAACCTTCTTCCTGCAAGGGGTACAATTGAGGAAATATATACACCTCGTGAATATGTGGTGCAAATGGCTTCTGCATACTACCGAGACTATTGGACATTTGATTCAAATGCATTGCCCAATGACCTCATCAAGAGGTAAACATCATATGAAAGTCTGGATCATGCTGTTGAATTGATGATAAATCAGCAAGGTTCCTCACAGTTGAAATCACTTACACTTGTTCTGTTCCATTCTTCAGGGGTATGGCAGAGCCAGACTCTAGTGCTAAACACGGTGTCAAGCTTGCAGTGGAAGACTATCCTTATGCAGCTGATGGGCTTGAGATTTGGGATGCCATGAAAAAATGGAACACAGACTACATTGACATCTTTTACAAGGACGATAATGATATACAAAAGGACACTGAACTTCAGAAATGGTACACAGAGTACCGCACTGTAGGCCATGGTGACAAGAAGGATACACCAGGGTGGCCTGAGCTGAAGTCAAAGAAAGACCTGGCATTTATTGTAACAACAATGCAATGGATTGCAACAGCCATGCATGCACCCATCAACTTTGGCCAATATGATTATGCAGGATTCATGCCCCACCATCCTGCCATCACCCGTCGCCTGATTCCAGATGAAGGCACCAAAGAATGGGATGAGTTCCAAGCCAACCCTGAGAAATTTTTCTTGTCCATGGTTTCAGACACAGACACCACAACCACAGCTATGGCTGTGTTTGAAGTTGTGGCTGCCCATGCTCCCAATGAGGAGTATATCAATGAGCGTTCTCCAATTTGGACTGAAAACGAAAAGGTATGTCAAATGTCAGATAATCAAACAATAATTAAGGTCAAAATTCACTTTTGCATCAATAGAATTGCAGACAGGTTCTTACTAATTGAGCTCCCTAGACAGTTGGTATTCTCAGGAGGAATGCAATGTGTGTGTTATCATGCAATACTGATCAATTGGTGTTATATGTGTGCCTTGTAGGTCCAGGCAGCATTCAAGCGCTACAGTGACAAATTGAAAGATATTGACCAATTAATCCAGGAGCGCAATGCAGATAAGAATTTGAAGAATCGTTGTGGTGTTGCCCAACTGCCGTTTCAGCTGCTGCGACCACATTCAGCACCTGGAGTGACAGCAATGGGTGTCCCCAACAGCATCACAGTTTAGGTGAGACAATTTTCTTCTGGATAGTAAGCATTTACTCACAAAGAACTACCCTGGTAGTTGTTCAAGTCTTGAAGATCTTTTCAATTGTGCATGTCTTATGTAGGTCTTCCCTTTGGTCACCACTGCCAAATAGATTTCCTTATTTACATTCTAAAACTGAGGTAGTCAAAGCTGCACGGGCTTTCAACTGTGCAGGACAGAGTAAAACTCATCAAGCAGGAATTTGAAAAAATTTCATTTTGTACTAAAATTTAGCCATGTGTAGCAGATTGTCAATGTATATTCAACAAGCATAAGAAATCAAATATTACATCACCCAGAGCTTCAGGTGGTGTCTGTTGCAGTGGGGTTTGAAATCAACACTAGCAACTATATGCATGGAATGCACCTCTTTCATGGACCATAGCTGCAGAGCAGGATGTCAATTATAGGTCAATAGTTGAAACTGTTTCCTCGAGCAACTTTTAGTCTTAAATAACCTGACAGAACGGTTTAGGAATGTGAGTCAGGCCCAAATGGTGAACATTACTACAACCATTTTTCCAGTACTATCTCACTTTTGCACACACTTGTCATTTCTTTGGAGTAGTTGAAAGCAAGTTCCTGACAGTGAACCAAACAAGGACTTCCAACTATGTATTTCCCATCACCTTGCTTAGGTTGAAATAAAATTGTAAGGGTGATTTAAATTACTTAACATTCAGTAAATCAGGTGAGTTTCCAAGATCTCAGTTTCCCACGAAAACTTTGGAAGTATTTTCATCTCAAAGCAGAAATTTAGAAGAACGTTAACAGAAACTTGATGTCCATATTAATAGGAACTTGCCTTTGGAATTCATCATTCGTAACTGGATATTCTTTGCTGACTTTTTGTCCTGTTGTCACAACTTTCATTTAATGTTCAATCACACTGCAAATGTCATGGCTATTTGGAGCAGAGATATCCACAATATCACCCTCATAGGGACTTCCCTCTGGGATATTTCATACTACATTACAGGTAAGAGAGCTCCATGAGCTGCCAACATCTGTGCCGTTCAGGCAGGTAGTCTGGGCAGGTACTTGAGCATACATTATTGTGCACCTGGGATCTATGCCCTACATTACACACCTGGGATCTATGGTGACATTTTCCTATGTGGTAACCTACTCTAAATACCATTCAAGTTGCCACTTCTGCCCATCACAGTTGCCAGGTGGGTTCAAATCTGTGAGGTATGAAACCACTTACCAGCAGATTTCTGAGAACATGCAGCAGAGTACCAAGAGGTGTGCTGATGACACCAAATGCACTAGCCAGTCTCTCACTGAATCACACTTTTGAAAATGTGGAGCAGAGTACCAGGAGTTGTGCTGATGAGACCAAATGCAATAGCCATTTTCTCACTGTGGTAACTCAAATGAAACTATCTTTTCTTCCTCCACATCATGCACCACAACTTTTGTATCTGGTACATATTATTCCATGGCATGCATCTCTCCTAACAATCTCTTCAGTTCTGCAAGGATTCCTCTGTGCATAGTCTTCATTTTCTTGATCATTGACTAAAAATGAATGCACCTCATTACTGCCTTCTATCCAAGTGCAACCTGACAGTTTCTTCACACCTCTTTCCTTTCTCAGTCATTGAACATTCTCACTGGATCCCACTTGCCAGCAGTACTATAGACATTTAATAGCAGCACACAAGACTCCATCATTTCAGGGTCCACTTCAAGAACTTGTTTTGCATAAAATCTCCCACAAAAGTGACAGGAGTTGGTTACACTTGTTCCTGCTGTATTTGTTGACAAAGTTCCGATGTTTTCTGCCCTTGCCCACATTTCACATGTCCCAATATTGTCAAATTCCAAGAGATCACATCACATGAGGGAATATTTGTTGAAGATGGTCCAAGCCTCCTCCATGCTCCATAGATTGAGTCACAACTGCTTTCAACAATCTGTACATGTACATGCATGCCCTCTCCAAGTGCTCATAAACTAGCACATGCATTAAGCACGTGAATAGAAGTGAAGTTGTCAGGACTCAGCCTTCTTGTTGCTGCAGTAGTTGGAAAAGTTGCAGTGCCTTCTCAGGTTGCCCAACCTTGACATATTTCCAAAGCATTTTATCCCATCCAAAAATGTTCAATTGCAATGTGCCTGGTGGCAGTGCAGCCATCTCTGCTTCCACCCATGGTGGTTTCTGTTGCTCATCAAGCCAGAGTCTCTCCTGTGTCTACTTATGCTCAAAATCAGGATATCTTGCAACCATCTTGATCAGAAATGCAAATCAAACTGATCACCTACAAATTGCTCACAGTTCAGGATATCATAATAATCAAGAAAGTTCTACTGACCTCCATCAGGAAGAGAATTGTCAAAGCAATCTTATTTATCTTGATTCGGCAGTATATTATTGCATGGATGTGAAGGATTTTAAGAGAGTCTAGACAATGGTAGCAGAGCAACCAAAAGATTTGCAATGCCTCTCACAAGAGCTCTAGTTCCATTGACAAGAAAGCACACACAGGAGAGCCTCAAAAACTAACTTCAAACAAAGATCCCTGCAGTTTTTGAACCTTTTAATCCATTTGCCCGCCATATATTGGAAGTCTTGAGATGCATGTGAGACAAACAGCTGCCAACGTTTCTCTACAATTCTTTTCTGGCCTGTGATGAGCCACAGGAAGAAGTGAAAAACACCCAACATCACAGGAAACTGAATTTCTTCACATGCATCTTCATTCGTCATGTCAAGGACTGTGTTGACATATACATGGTCATGAGAAACATTGCATTTCAGTTGAGGTTATGGTGTACAAAATCAGCAACTCCCATCTAATCTGAAGAGCTCACACAAGTGCAGACAATGGCTTTCCCCCATGCTGCAAACCTCGCAATTGAGAGCATAGAAAGGAAGATTAACAGGAAGCAGTGGTACAGATACCTCCTCTGTAAAATACGCAATTCCTGCTGCCATATTATGGTAACACACTCAAAACAGAAGGGATGATCCTGACATCAAGTACTCTGAAGCTCTCTTCACTCCTTGTCTTGATCATTGGAGATATCAGATACATCTTGGCAGATTGTATACTGTATTGTAGATTTACTTACCAAGAGATGATGCAATGTAGGGTTCAAGTTGAGACAGTGCACAGCAACATCTTCAGCATTAAGGTCAAGATCAAAACACAAAAAAATTGAGCTCATACAGACATGCACTGGTTGCTGAAAGTTCTTCCCCCAAAAGAGGTTAAGGGCCCTGTGACACCAATAATAACCTGTAGAATGCAGATGATATGATCCAGTACTTCAGAGAGCATCCTTGGTCTCCAATTCTCAACAAATCTCAAATCCTTGGACAGCAAAAAAAGAAGAGAAAAAACAAATGCACCAACCTTGCGCACTTCTGAATATCTTTGTACCATGGACAGGATTCAGGACAAAAACAGGTCGTGGAAAAGGTAACCTGAGGTTGGCTGATACAGGTGCAAAGATCAGGAGCGATACATGATCCAGGCTGACTCCATGAATACAGAGTTGGGTTTGCAGTGGCATTAACTACGAAGAATTCATCCTGTAAATTTTTTGAACCTGAAGATGAAATTCAAATACTTGCCATGCAGAAGATAGTGACAACAACATCAACATGTGGATAGTCGATTGTCGACAAAGAGGACAAGAGAAAATCTCCTGGTAAAATTCAAGCAGTTCCCAATTCCTTTAGGGTTTTCAAACCCTAGGGATCCCTAAAGTTCATTGACGATGCCACAGTTCTTTGTCAAATTTACACATGAAATCGATGCCCTTCTTTTCATGGTAGGATTCCGGAGGGTAAGAAGTTGAAGCACTGCAGAACTGGAGATGAGAGAAGAAAACGTATGTGGTCCAATGGCAATTACTTTGGTAGGAGGAGATTCATATCGCCAAAGCCGGTTCTTCCCGACGTCCCCGTGTGTGAGGGTTTGAGTCTGTATGAGGGAATCATTTGATCGAAGAGTGAAGAGAGAAGAAATTGACTATAGTCAGAGATGGCTGATTGGATTTTGTGTCTGAGTTTGAGTATGAGATGAGGAAGCTTTTGCTCCAAGAGTAGAAGACAAGAATTGCATGTTATCGAGAATGATTGCTTAGATTTTTTGTGTCAGAATTGAGTATGGGATGAGAAGCTGTTGATGCATCACTTTGCTTCTTTGTTTTCATTCCAATGGAGCCCAGGGTTTCTTTAGGTAGCTTGCAGGGATAAAATTATGTAATGCTGCAAGCTCGTGGGGAGTTTGGTTTTCTGGAGGGATCATTTAGTGCGGTTGACTCTTTGGATGGTTTCCATTGCAGATCCTTATGTTTGAGATGGCCTTGGTTTGCTGTAGCGGAAAGCTTATTGTTGTTCTCACTCTGGCTATCGGACAGAAATTTCAGCCATGTCTAGAATTAGAAGAGTCTTCTTGCTGAAGGGATTATTCAATTCAGAGAGCTGGAGTGAGCACCAGTGCAAATGATGTGAATTCACAGTGATCGATCCAACGCCTAATCTCTTTGAGGATTGTAAGAACAAATTGAAAACTGATGCACTGTTGCCACTCACCAAGACTGCAAACTACAGCTCTTTATGTACAGCTCATCTAGCTGGTAATTTCCTGTTGCAGTGTGGTTGTCAAATCTGTGATTCCTTTGTAGCTGGTTTTGGTTCCTCACCATTTGCAACAGAGAGTCATTATGAGTCTTTTGACGTCTTGGGATTTTGGAGGCTATGCTGAGGCAGTGTATGAACCCAAGGCTTTGCTAACATACAGGCATCAATCAGCACATCAAGGCAAGTTGCTTCTGTTGGCATTTGGGTCATTTGAAGATCCTAATCATTTTCTACTACTTGCATTAAAGGATGAACCTTGCACATGCGGTTCAGCTATTGTCATATATCTTTACCACTACCAACCATTGTGTGTTTTCAAAATCTGGTTCCAGTTTCTCAATAAAAGTCTGCATCCCTTCTTTCTGGTCTTCAAGAGCATATGTGGTATAGAACAGGATCGTTCTTTCTTGATAACCTTCTTCCAGACCCATTTCATCTGCTACATTAGCATGTTCCCTTGCAAACAACACAACTGGTTTGATTGCTGTGATATTTACTTGCCCATCAAAATTCTTCCAACTGGTGATGATTGGTTGGATCCAGCAACCTGAGCACAAAACCTGAACATGTTGAGTTAATTGTATTCAAATGCCAAAGAGGTGTTTGGACCATACGGAAAAAAATTCATCATCAGGGACGGAGAACCTTATGACACAACTGATAAGTCCTTGTGCCACTTCATTAGCATCCATGAACTGATTCCCTGTGAGGATCATCTTCATTGCTTGCAACTTTCCCACTTTTTGAATGTGCGATTGTGACACCACAAATGCCTGTCATTGTCCACAAGTTTGTCACTCTGGCTGTCCAGAAAAGGCTTTCACCCCTGCAAGTATAATCTTAAACAGGCTACAGCATAGCCAGTTCACAGCTCCCCTCCCAATGCAGACCTAAATCCCTCGCCTCCCCTCTTCTGTTGTTATGCTGCATGAACCATCAAGCAATCCATCATGACAAGACATGATCAAATCTGTCAACATGCATTTCAAAAGAAAGATCAAGTGCATCCTTCATTCCTTGACATCAGTTCCTGGTGCAAGTGCATTGTCTTTCCAGTTATTACAACAGCTCTTACCTCCCAACCATGGGGCTCCTACACCATCTTACACTATGATCAGTAAATGAGAAATCAGCTTCTGAAGATCACCAAAATGCATTAGAAGCTCATTAGGCATAAGGAAAACACAGATTTCCAGCAGCCTGCAACACGCAGTGGTTGTGTTAGCTACTGATTATTGTTCAGCAACGAGAGGGGCAAAAAGAGGCAACTACTTGTGTGTCTGCATCATATGTATTAGGGAATGGGCAAGGCCCTGATGATTCTTCCAGCGAAGTCTGCATGCGAGCTTGCAGCACACCTGGCAGAGTAATTGGGGGCAAGCCATTCGCTTATATAAACCATTATGCTAAATTTTGAAAAGAACAATTGACAATCATGCAAAATTATGGAGAGCGAAAAGGACATGTGACTGATGATGACAATAACATTAGCTGGATGAGAAATTTCTGCAATTTAAGAAACCTGAAAAGTGGTAGTATTAACCTTCAAAATCCTTAACGTTTGAAGGGCATCTAGCACTTGTTTCCTCAGATCCTGAGCAAATGCATTCGGTGCTTTATGTCTATCAAGAGTTATCAATCCTGGAACTCCTCATTCCACCAGCTCAGCTTAAATGCAATTTTATGAACTCCTTTCCATCCAGAATTGCTTAAATCCTTCGATTGTGGCCTTTATGGTTTCCCTCCCAGGTTCCAGCATCATCCAGTACAAGCAGGAATTATGAGCATTGGGGTGAGCTAACTCCTGCCTCTTGGTTGCTAAATTACCAGTAACTCAATGGTGATGAAAAGTAGAGTATGGGTGCTAAGAGAAAAGCCACCCAAGTGTGGGTCTCTATCATGGAATGCTTTCTGTGACATTGAAAATTTGTTGTTGTTGCAAAATTTTGGTGGAAAACAAGAGGCAACATCTTCATGAGAGTGCAAAAGGAGGAACCTGAAAATTTGGCTGCCTGGCCAGCCTCACATGCAATCTGGAGTTTCATATGGTTTTTCTGTACAGAAGCCTACTAAACACACTTCAATTTCCAAGTTCAACTAAGTCACCAAATAACCCCACATGGAAAGTTTTTGTAGTCCAGCAATTACCTGCAATCTTTCAATTTTACATCTTGGACTGGGAAACCCCACTGCAAAATGAAGAAGAACCCAGACCTACACCATTCTTCTCTGTAAAAGATATAGCTATATATTCTTACAACTCAATTTTCCACTGCAAACTTCGGCTTGAGCAAAAGAGAGCTATTGGAAAAAACATATAAATATATCTATAAAAACAAAAACATAAAGAGGTAGTGACATATCCGACCGCGTAGCGCAGTGGATTAGCGCGCCTGACTTCGGATCAGGAGGTCGTGGGTTCGAATCCCATCGTGGTCGCTAAGCCTTCTTCCTCCCGAAGGAATATGCTGATCTGTTGCTGTCTTCTCACCTTTTTCGTTTCTGTCTGCCCATCTCTAAACAGTTTTGCTGTTCCCGGTGTTGGCCTGTTATCAAAAACCGCAATAGACTCTCCAGTTCTTTCCCTGACATTGGTAATGGCATACCAGGTTAGTATCCATCTGCTGAAGGCAGGGCTTGCTAATTTGGGCCCTTTTGTTGCTACAAATAGTTTTAATATTTGAAAGTGATTAAACTTTAACCATTATGCAACAATAGAAGTAAAAGGAGGTTTAAAGTTTAAACCCTTCACATGAACAAATATTCCAGAAAATTGATTACTTAATGTACTATTGTTACTAACCATTTTGGGGATGAGAAATGTTTTTTATAACTAATATTGTAAAATTTAATAAATTTCGCTTTTTTTTTAATCTGAATGTAGATTCTTCAAATTTCACAAACAAATTTATTTTGAAGGGTTCGGTTCTTAGTGGTTCCTTTTCCTCCTTGTGGCCCACCTCTTTTGGGCTGTTTGCTTGCCTGGTCCTTGGTCCTTGGTCCTTGCCCCTTGTTTCTTTTTCTCTCCCTTTCTTGGGTGCTTTCTTTTTATAAAGTTTGGCAGGGTTTCATCATTTGATTTTTCCAAACAATTACAAAGCCTAATTGAAACATATTTTCTTAAACTTTTGATAATATTTACTAACACTTTTCAATGATATGGCAAATAATTTATTTGGCTTTGAACATCATGGAGATTACAAAGCAGTGAAAAACATGTTGGGTCGGGCTTAAAGTAATTTATAATTTTAACCTTCATCATTGTCAGGCCTAAAAAAAGAAACTCTAATGTTGGCTGGATAAGTCCAAGTTTCCCAATTATGTAGCCAATATAAAGAATTTACTTGGATGAAAGCAAACCCATTTGATTACCTTATTAATTTGAACAATATTTTTAAATCTAACTTTTTTTTCCTATCAACTTTGGGTGCTTGTGCCATTGGCTGAAGTATATTAAACATCTTGTAACCTCACCCATCTTAATACAATTATGGTCAAAGTGGGATTAATTTTTAATCTCTTCTGTGGAAACCAGTTTTTTTTAAAAATTCAATATTCGATATATTACTATATAAATATTAAAACATTTTAGAACAAACCTCTTCAAGGCCCTAAGGAATATGATTATTTGGGAAACCAAATTATGAAAAAGCCTATGAAAAGATAAGTCATTTTGAAAATTTCTAAGACAAACCTTTTCAAGGCTCTAAGAGACATACCTTTCCAAAAGACCCAATTCTGAAAAATCAATTTTTATTAGTTTCCAAAGGTAAAAACCATTTTAAATTTAATAATTTTTGTTCTCTCAATTTGAAAATTATGAAATCACAAATGTGTACACCACTTTGTTGAAGGCTTTCTAACAATATCAAAAATGCAACAAGGGACCCCATGTCGTGACGTATAGTGTCATGACGTACGGTGTCATAAGGGTGTAAATCCATAGTAAACTTTACTAAACAAAAAGACTAAAACTAATCAAAGGTAAAAACTATTCAACCAAAAAGAGATGCACGCACATATATATACAATGCACAAAAGGAGGCTGAGATGAAATTTTCATGTATATGAATTATAAAGAAGGAATGAACATGTAATGTATGTAGACGGTGGTTGTGCAATAATCACCATGAGCATTTAGAAATCCAATTTGATTATGGAGGAAACTCTCTTGACAAAGCAATTCTAGAAAAACTAAAAAGAGGAAAAGAAAGGTTTGGCCTTTTATACAACTGCCAACCAACTGAAACCCTAAGTATTTAATAGTGTACAGTCACTTAAGACCATACATTAATTATAAAAGGCATGATGGGCATGCCCGTAATTAGCCATCATGTATAAGGCCATGTACGGGCATGAGAGCTTCCAAAAGTAAAACCATTCTAAATTTAATAACTTTTGTTCTCTCAATCTGACAATTATGAAATCACAAATGTGTACACCACTTTGTTGAAAGTTTTCTAACAATATCAAAAGTGCAACGAAGGACCCCATGATTTGAGAAGATGAAGGCATGATTAAGCTTAATTTTGGAGGTAGGCATACACAAGATTCACCTTGGTCTTATTTTATTTTACAACAATTTATTATGGATTTGTTTAAAGTATTGTGATTCCCAATTTGTTATTATTATTTGTTACCAATCCCAATGTGTAGACCTAATTAAAAATGGAAATGAAACACATCTATGTAATTAGGTTCCAACTTCCATTTCTATGCCAACTTGATGAAAATGAATGTCATAGACATTGAACAAGTGAAATATGAAGGTTCCATTTAGAATGAAAAATCAACTTGCAATTTTGAACAAATTACCCAAAATTTAACACTAGTAGAAATCAGCCAAAATGTAACCAGTCAATTTACGACTACATGCGACTTATACTCGTCTGCAACTAGATTTGAGAATATTTGCAACTACAAGACCAACTTTCAACTATTTTGGTCATTTTCACAACTATGATGCAACTATTAGAAATTTCATCCTATTGGTTACATCAATTTTACATTTAT
>Ga0116231_10009513_pt1 | contig 16345 bp, 11 predicted proteins | sample S1TSphgellanicum_2_FD_89695 | JGI IMG/M metagenome (GOLD analysis project Ga0116231, IMG submission 89695) | Host-associated microbial communities from peat moss isolated from Minnesota, USA - S1T2_Fd - Sphagnum magellanicum MG | ecosystem: Host-associated > Plants > Peat moss > Unclassified...
CAGCGGCGTCAACCCAGAGCATGTTCCAAAGCTTCGGAATATCTTGGCTACGCTAAACGCCGCCGCCACTGTCGCCCACATGGATTTGCCTAGCTTTCGGCTGCATCCCCTTAAGGGCAAGGAGAAGGGTTTCTGGGCGGTAACGGTTCGTGCCAACTGGCGGGTTATTTTTCGCTTTGACGGAGACGCACAGGACGTTGATTATGTCGATTACCACTAAACGAGAGGCACCAGCCATGATAATGAAAAACCCGCCGCACCCCGGCCTTGTCGTTTTGCAGGAATGTATTGAGCCATTGGGCTTGACTATCACCGCCGCCGCTGAAGCGCTGGGCGTAACGCGCAAGACCCTTTCAGAACTTGTCAATGAGAAGTGCGGTATCTCACCTGAAATGGCTGTAAGGATTTCTAAAGCTTTCGGCGGCACCGCTGAAGGCTGGCTTATGCAGCAGGCTCAGTACGACCTTGCACATGTGCAGAGCGACCGCATACAGCTTAAACGGTTGAAAATCGCCTGAACTGCTATATGAGATCAGAGGATTTAGTAGCCCGGACGAGTTTCGGGCCTTCCAATTGTGGATCGAACGACTGCTTCAAGAAAATCGTGCGATTCAAGTTCCCGTTTCCATGCATACTCCTGGCTTTGATGACAGTTCCGAACAGCACTTAGTTTGCCTCGAGTGCGGAACTCCGTGGAAGTTGATGTATCCGGAAATTCCATTTAGGGGAGCGTTCACCGCTGATATGCCAGGCATGTAAGCTACGCCAGTTCCCCAAAATCCGTACCCCCCTCCTTTCCCCTCGCCCCCACCTTGTAAACCCAGCGGCTCCAAATCACGCGTTTAACATGTCGATTACCACCACACACCGTGCTGGCCGCGCCAATTCCCAAAGCCAGCGACAACACAGCCACGCCCGTAAATAAAGGCGTCCGCCGCAAGCTTCTAACCCCAAACCGCAAATCTTGCGCGACGCTTTCAAGCCCCGGCGAAATCCGTTCTCGCCGCACATCTTCTTTGGCCCGCAGCATATTCCCAAAATCGCGCCGCCGCCGCCCCCGCGGCAACAGCAATATCAGCTTGCGCATCACGCCTGCTCCTTCGGGTGAAGAACCAGCCCGATGGCGCTCACAAATTCTTCCCAGCGCGACATGGAAGCCGCCAGCTTCTGCCGCCCCTCCGCTGTCAGCGTGTAAAACGGCGCCTGCCGCCCTGTCTCGGATTGTTTCCATTTCGCGGTAATCAACTTTTGCAGTTCTAAACGCTGCAAAGCCGGATAGAGCGACCCCGCTTCAATCAGCAGCGCCTCCTAAGTCGCATATAAAGACGCACTATATATAGCGAATCTGACTAGAGATTTCAAACGCACTTCGCCGACTTACCTGGTGGGTGAATGACTTTCTCGGAATTGCCGCAGCCTGGCTTCTCTTTCCCGCTCTCGCCTTTTTTCCCGGCTATCTTCTTGCGCACACCCTGAACCTCTGGCAGTTCCGCACCCGCACCTTCGCCTTTCAAATCGCTGCCAGCGTCCCGCTTTCCCTTAGCACCGGACCCATCCTCACATTCTTCTGCTGGAAATTCGCCTGGCCGGTCTACACGCTCATCACCGCCGCATCGCTATGCCTTTTCAAACCCAAACTCGATAACACCACCCGAACCGCCGGCCTTATCGCACTGGCCTGGTCCCTCTTCGCCGCGCTTTGGCTGATGGACTGGCAATTCCCCACCCGCACCTACTTCCCCATCTACGCGCTAGATTATTCAACGCGATCCGCCATGGTCCACTCCCTGGCCGCCTTCGGACTGCCGGCGCAAACACCCTTTTTTGCGCCCGGCCATCCCGTCGCGTTGCACTACCACTTCCTCTGGCTGCTGCAATGCGCACTTATTCACGCCGTCGCGCCGTCATTCATCACCACGCGGCTCGCCTTCATCGCCGGCGCAACCTGGTGCGGCATCGGGCTCATGTGCATCGCCGCACTGGCCATGCGAATCCTGATGAACCGCCGAAGCTGGATCGTCATCGCCCTGCTCAGCGTCACCGGCCTGGACATTATTCCCGCATTGCTCATCCTCGCCGCCAACCGCCTGCACCTCATCCACATGCTCCCGCCTTCGGCCGAGTGGTGGAACGAACAAGTGGACGGCTGGATCTACACAGCGCTCTGGGAACCTCACTACATCTGCGCGCTCATCGCTTGCATCACTGGACTGCTTCTGCTCTGGCAATCCCGCCGTCCCGTCTGCATCCTCATCGCCGCGCTTTGCTTCGCAACGGCAGTCGGCTCCGGAAGCTTCGTGGCACTCGTCTTCGCCGCATTTCTCGCGGTCTGGCTCATCTTGGATTTCCAACCGCCGCTCGCCGTAACAGGAATCCTGACCGTTCTCTTCTCGCTTCCCTACTTATCCACCCTGCGATCACCCGCGCAAAACATCGGCAGCGATACACTCCTCAGATTCACCATCCGCCACTTCTCACCCATCCCGCTGCCGCCCATCGCAAACCTTCTCGCACTCCCGCTGAACTACTTCCTGGAACTCGGCTTCTTCGCCGCCTGCGTCTGGGTCGGCTATCGCCGCAAGCTCGCAAAGCACGAACGAATGCTGCTGCTGATGGCCTTCACCAGCATGCTCATCTGCACCTTCGTCAAATCAGGCGCAACACCGAATAACGACCTGGGATGGCGAGGCTTCCTGGTCGCGCAATTCGCGCTGCTCATCCTTTCCGCGAACTATCTGGAACAAGTGCGCCCTTCGCGCTTTCTTATGGCACTGCTGGTTCTGGGCCTGCTGGGAACCACTGACGACCTCCTTCTCACCCGCTTTTTCCCAATCCTTTCCGACGCCAACCAAGTGCCGAAACTCAACTGGCTGTCACTCGATAACAAGCTAGGCGAACGCACCCAAGCCAGCCGCGAAGCTTATGACTGGCTTCATCAGCATTCCAAAGAAACCACCATCATCGCGCAAAATCCGAACGTCGAAACAGCCGACATCTTCTACGCCCTCTATGCCGACCGCAACACTATCGCCGCCGACAAAAGCTGCACCATCGGCTTCGGAGGCTCCGCGTCTGAATGCATCGCCGCGAAAGCAAACCTCACCACGCTCGAACGCGCCTGCCAAGCTTTCCCCGTCACTTTCTACATCCTCAAAGACACCGACCCAGCCTGGAACACCTGGACCAAAAAACCCGCCTTCGCCAACAAATTCGTGCGCATTTACAGTTGCCGCTAATACGCCTTGGCAATCACTACCCGCCGCTCCACGCTCTCACCCGTCACCACGCAATCACCCGCGCCGTCAAACTCATCCACTAATGGAATACAACGAGCCGTCGCTTTAAATTCCTTCAGACGCGCATCGCAGCGCGCATCGTCTTTCAAATGCGCCATCACAAATTTCCCTCCCTGGCTCAAAATTTCTTCCACTTCGCCAATGGAATTCGCCGGCACGCAATTTTTCTTCAGCCTTTGCTTCGCTGCGTCAAACAAATCTAATTGAATCTGTTCCAGCAGCTCCGACAATCGAGAAGCCGCGCCCGCCAGCGCCACGCTCTCCTTCGCGCCCGTATCGCGCCGTTTCAAAACCACATTCCCAGCAGCGACATCGCGCGGCCCCAGTTCCATCACTACTGGAACGCCCTGCCGCTCCCAATGAAAAAACTTCGCGCCAGCCGATTGGCCGTCCCGCTCGTCCACCTTCGCGCCCGTCGCGGCCGCCAGCTTCCGCGCCGCTTCCATCACCTTCACTCGCTCTTCATCCTTGCGAAAAATGGGCACAATCACCGCCTTCACCGGGGCCACGCGCGGCGGCAGCACCAGCCCCTTGTCGTCGGAATGCGTCATAATCAAGCCGCCAATCAGCCGCGTGCTCACGCCCCAGCTTGTCTGCCAGACATAACCCAGCGTCCCTTCCTTCGACTGGAACTTCACATCAAACGCGCGCCCGAAATTCTGCCCCAAATCATGGCTGGTCCCCGCCTGCAGCGCCATCCCGTTCTGCATCATCGCTTCAATGCAATAACTTTTTAGCGCGCCCGCAAATTTTTCGGAACTCGTCTTCACGCCTTTTATTACCGGCATGGCCATAGTCTGTTCCGCCACGTCGGCGTAAATATCCAGAATGCGCAGGACTTCTTCAACCGCCTCTTCGTGCGAGGCATGCGCCGTGTGCCCTTCCTGCCAAAGAAATTCCGTCGTGCGCAAAAACAGCCGCGTCCGCAATTCCCATCGCACCACGTTCGCCCACTGGTTCAGCAGCAGCGGCAAATCGCGCCAGCTCTGAATCCACTTCGCGAAGAAATGCCCGACAATGGTCTCCGACGTGGGACGAATCACATAGCGTTCTTCCAGTTCTTTGCCGCCCGCAATGGTCACCACCGCCAGTTCCGGCGAAAAACCTTCCACATGCTCTGCTTCCTTCTTCAAAAAACTCTCGGGAATCAAAAGCGGAAAGTAAACGTTCTGGTGCCCCGTCGCTTTAAAGCGCGCGTCGAATTCACGCTGCAAAGCCTCCCAAACCGCATAACCATTGGGCTTGATCACCATGCAGCCCTTTACAATTTCCGCTGGCTCCGCCATGTCGCCCTGAATAACAACGTCCTGATACCATGCCGCGAAGTCCTGTTCGCGCGCGGTGATGCGTGAATCTGCCATGGCTCCAATTTCGCATTAGGCTCACGCGATAATGGAGACTAACCAACCGAATGCGCCTTGCTTTTCCCGGCCTGATGGATGCTCTTGCGGAGGGAGTCACCATCGTCACACCCACTCCCGCGCTCGCTTCCGTGGCCATAGAACAATTCAACCGGCAACAGCTTGCCCTGGGCCGTGAATCTTGGGAACGCCCGCCGATCTACAGCCTGGATGCCCGGATGATCAACTGCTGGCAGGATGCGCGCTTCCAAATCCCAAACGCCCCGCTGCTGCTGTCGCTCTCGCAAGAGCGCGAACTCTGGCGTCAAATCATCGAAGCCGACCGGCCGGATCTGTTTGACATGCGCGCCATGGCAACACTCGCCCAGCGCGCATCCCGCATTCTCGCCGAATATCAAATTCCCGCCGAAGCAAAAGACTGGTCCGAACATGCCGACGCCCAGGAATTCCAGCGCTGGCATAAAACAATGCAACGGCGCTTGAAATCTGAAAACTGGATCACGCGCTCCGACCTCTGGCGTTTGCTGCCCGCCGCGGTATTGCGGACAACAGTGCAACCGCTTCCTGACGGTCGCGGCTCGGAAGCGGTCGCCACTCCGTTTGAAAGCGCTGCGCAGGAAATAGAGTATGTCGCACGTTCTGTTCGCCGTTTGCTGGAGGCCGGCGAACAGTCCATTGGAATTCTGGTTGCGGATTTGCCTGCTCACGCAAGAGACTTAACCAGAGCGCTTCGCGCGGATGAGCACATTCACGTCACAAACGGCATCTGGGCCGACACACCCGTCATCTCCAACGCCCTGCTGCTGCTGGAACTCGCCCAGCCGCGCGTCCATCACGCTTCCGCCGGCGCCATCCTGCGCTGCCCATTCATCGACGGACACCGCGAAGAGCGGAGCCCGCGCGCCCAGGCCGACGCCAAGCTTCACAGAGCCCGCGAACTCGATTTCTCCGAATCGGAGATAGAACGCGCTTCCTGGGATTGCCCCATCCTCTATCAAATCCTCCGAAAAATCTCGACAATCAAGAACAAGCTCACGCCCGTCATGCTTCTCCCCGCCTGGAGCGCCGCCTTCAGCGATATTCTGGAAGCCGCCAAGTGGCCCGCGCTAGATCACATCACCGACGCCGAACAGCAAGCCGTCGATCACTGGCGCAACGCACTTTCTGAACTGGCTTCGCTCGGTCTGGTCTCGCCGCCCGTGACGCTGAACCAGGCTTTATCCCACCTGCGTTCCATCGTAAGCCGCCCCTGCGAACTAGGCGACTGGAGTTCGCCCGTTCAAATCCTGGATGCCGCCTCGTCGGAGGGAATCGAGTTCGACCATGCCTTCATCGTGAACGCCTGCGAGGAATCGTGGCCGCCGCCCGGCGCGCTGTCTCCCTTAATCCCGTACAATCTCCAGCGCCTGCATCAAGTTCCCGCCAGCACGCCACAATCTCTGGCCGAAGAGCGCGAAAGAAAAACTCGAGCCTTATTCACCTGCGCGCCTTCCGTGAAAGTCACTTACACCGGAAACCTCGCGCCCTCTATCAGGCGATATGTGAAGCTGGCAACTCCAGAACTGACGACGAGCCAGCCGTCAGAGTCAGCCGAACTCGAATCTCGAGACGACTGGCAAGCCCCCGCGCTGCTGCAATCGGAGGCCGTTCACGGCGGAGCCGGCATTATAAAATCGCAATCGCTGTGCCCCTTCAAGGCCTTCGCTGAATACCGCCTCAACGCTCGCGGAGACGACGAAGCATCCATCGGCTACGATGCCCTGGAACGCGGCGAGTGCGCCCACAAAGCCCTGGAGCTAATCTGGCACGAACTCGGCACGCAGCAGGCGTTGAAAGCACTTTCTCCTGAAGACCTCAAGCTGCTGGTGAATAGACACGTTGAACACGCGGTAAGGGCAGATGACAGCGGCCCTATTCGCGCCCTGACCTCATTGGCTGAACGTGATCGTCTGGCGAATGTAGTTCTGCAATGGCTCAGCATCGAGAAAGAACGGTCAACGTCTTTTTCGGTGGAACGCCTGGAAGAAAAGCGCGAGGTTGAGTTAGCCGGACTCAAGCTCAATCTGCGTATGGATCGCGTGGATCGTCTCTCTAATGGAAGCTTGGTTCTCATCGACTACAAGAGCGGCAAACAAACTACGAAAAAACTTGAGGGCAACCGTCCCCAGGAACCTCAGTTGCTGGTCTACGCCGCCGCCATGGATGAGCCAATCGACGGCCTCTATTTCGGCGAACTCAGAAACCGCAATGCCCGGCCCGTGGGCCATGGCGCGCGCAAGCATTTCCCAAAGCAGGCTGGCGCAAAGGACCGCGCTTCCGACTGGGACGAATTTCTAGCCGCATCCAAAGAAACGGTTTTCCGTCTGGCAAACGAATTTCAGCAAGGCGCCGCCGCCGTTTCGCCCATTAATGGCGCTTGCGCTTATTGCAGGGTGAAACCCATCTGCAGGGTTGGCGCATCATCCGAGGCGGAAGGCGAAGAAGAATGATCGACGACATTCAGCGCGAAGAAGCCCTCAACCCCGCATGCTCTTTTATCGTCGAAGCCCCCGCCGGTTCCGGCAAAACAGGACTTCTGGTCCAGCGCTACTTGCGCCTGCTCAGCCTTGTTGACCGCCCTGAATCCGTCGTCGCCATGACCTTCACTCGCAAAGCCGCGGCCGAGATGAAACAGCGCGTCCTAAAAGCGCTGACCGAAGACGTTCCCGCCGATGCCCCGCCATTCAAGCTCAGAACCCGTGACCTGGCGCGCGCTGTTCTCCAGCAGGATCAAAAAATGTACTGGCATCTGCTTTCCGATCCCGGCCGCCTGCAAATCCAAACTATCGATTCGCTCTGTGCGCTCCTTACCCGCCAAATGCCGGTGCTCTCGCAGTTCGGAGGTTTTGGCGAAGTCATCGACGAGGCCTCCGAACTCTATCTCCGTGCCGCGCGCGAAATGCTGATGGAACTGGCCGAAGGAGACGAATCGAGCAAAGCCATCTTCCGCCGCATGGTTCTGCATTTCGATAACGATGTGCCGCAGTTAGAAGACCAGGTGGTCAAGATGCTGGGCAAACGCGATCAATGGGAAACTCTGACCTCCACCTCCGACGCCCAGTTAGTGCAGGATTGCTGCATTATGCTGAGGCTTGCCGAAATCCAGCTCCGGTCCGTTTTCCAGCGCGCCGGAAAAGTGGACTTCACCGAAATCGCCCGCGCCGCCCGCCGCGCCCTGGGCAAACCGGACCAGCCCAGTGACCTCTTATATTCACTCGATTACCGCTTTCAGCACCTGCTGGTGGACGAGTTTCAGGACACTTCGCGCAGCCAGTTCGAGTTAATCAAAGCTCTGACTGAGCAATGGTCGGCCGGAGACGATCACACGCTGTTCCTGGTGGGAGATCCCATGCAAAGCATTTACCGTTTTAGGGAAGCCGATGTTTCGCTTTTCCTCCAATGCTGGCAGGATCAAGCTATCGGAGGAGTGCCGCTGACTCCTCTGAAACTCCAGACGAATTTCCGCACCACTCCAGAAATTCTCGAATGGGTGCAAACTCACTTTGCTCCCATGATGCCGGATGACGACAGGCAGAAGGGGGCCGTTCAGTTCCGCGAGTCAACTGCCGGCCGAGAGGTGGCCGGACATCGTCCGCGGATCATCGCGCACATCAAAGATGAATCGGGCAGTTCAGAAGCCGATGAAATCGTAAAAATCATCCAGGCCCACCCTGATCAAACCGTTGCCATCCTGGTGCGCAGCCGTCCTCAAACCACGCATATTCTGCCCGCCCTGCGCAAAGCTGGCATTACTTACGAAGCCATCGATATTGAAATGCTGCGCGATCAGCAGCACATTATCGACGTGCTCTCCCTCACCCGCGCCCTGACCAATCTGGCGGACCGCGTTTCGTGGCTCGCCTGTCTGCGCGCGCCATGGTGCGGCCTGACGCTGGCCGACTTATCCGCCCTGGCTGAAGGCAAGCGCGATCAAACTATTCTCGATCTGCTGTCCGACGCCGAAATCATTCGCACTCTCACCGTCGAAGGCCGCTGGCGGGCCGTGCGCGTGCAGGAAATTCTTTCCGCCGCCGTCGCCCAGGTAGGCCGTCTTTCCTTGCGAACCCTTGTTGAGCGGACCTGGCAAGCGCTTGGCGGAGCGGCGGTGATTGCGGAACAAAATCAGCGCGACGATATTGAAACCCTATTTGAACTGATTGAAGAATCCGACGAAGGCGGAATCATTCGTGATTTCAGCCTGATGAACAAGAGACTGGAATTCCTCTATGCTCGTCCGTCCGTCAGCGGCGCCAAGGTGGTGGTAATGCCGGTGCATCAGGCAAAGGGACTGGAGTTCGAAATTGTCATTCTGCCGCGCATCGGGAAAGAAGTCCGGAAACTGGAAAACGAGCTGCTCTTGTGGGTGGACCAGGAAATCGCAGCCATGCCACAGACTGGCGAGAAAAACCCCGATTACGAGCGCATCAAAAAGCTTCTCGAAGAGAAGGAGCTGAACGAGACAAAACGGCTGTTCTATGTCGCCTGCACCCGCGCCATCGACGAACTGCACTTGATTGGAAGCGTTGGGACAAGGAAAGATGGCGCCATCAGCACGCCCCGAACCGGAACCTTTCTGCGTCTCATCTGGGAAAGCGAGGCCGTGAAATCCGCATTTGAATCTGAACTTCACCAGCCTGTCGCTTTGCCATCCGCGCCGTCGGCCGCGGCGGCAAAACTAAGGCGTCTGCCCGCCGGTTGGCACTCCCCCATTCAGGCCAAACCCATCCAGATAGAATTGCCCATCCGCCGCGCCGTGGCCTCCCAGCGCCAGGTGAGTTACCACTGGGTGGGCGACACCAGCCGTCACATGGGCACCGTCATTCACGACATCCTGAAACGCATTGCCGCCGACGGCATCGATCACTGGAATCTCGGCCGCGTCACTGCCCTGCGTCCCTTAGCCGCCTCCGAACTTCTGCGCCTTGGCGTTCCAGCCGAAGAAAAAAAATCCGCCACCGAGCAAGTCATCAGAGCAATTTCCAAAACCATCACCAGCCCGCGCGGCCGCTGGATTCTTTCGCCTCACCCGGACGCGCGCTCGGAATGGGCCATCGCTGGACGGGTCGGCCAAAATCTCGTCTCCGGAACCGTTGACCGTTTCTTTCTCGACGAAACCGGCACCTGCTGGATTATCGATTTTAAAAACAGCAAACACGAAGGCACCAGTCTCCCCAGCTTTTTGGCTAACGAAAAATTCCGTTACCAGCCGCAACTGGAACAATACGCCGCCGTCATCTCGCGCCTGGTCGCCGCGCCCATCAGCCTGGGTCTCTATTTTCCGCTTCTCGACGAGTGGCTGGAATGGAAGTTCGCCGAAGCCGCGGTCACGGCGAGATAGTCTGAAAACAAATGCCAACCAAACTCACCGCGAACGTGAAAGCCGGCGGCTGCGCCTCCAAACTCAGCCCGAAAATTCTCGACCAGGCCCTGCGTAACGTCCCGCGCGTCACGAATGAACACGTCCTGGTGGGCTACGAAACGGCCGATGACGCCGGCGTCTACGACTTGACGCAGCAAGCCGGCTTGCCGCTCGCCATGGTGCAAACCGTCGATTTCTTCACGCCCATCGTGGACGATCCTTACACTTTCGGTGCCATCGCGGCGTCCAACGCGCTCAGCGATATTTATGCCATGGGAGGCCGTCCTGTCTCGGCATTATCGCTGGTCGTCTTCCCCGCCAAAGGCGACATCGCCGACCTGGAAGCGATTCTCAAAGGCGGCGCGGACAAGATCCATGAATCGGGCGCGGTGATCCTGGGCGGCCACAGCATCTCCGACGACGAAATCAAATTCGGCTACGCAGTCACGGGCCTCATTGACCCTCACCGCATTCTGACCAATAGCGCCGCCCGGTCCGGCGACGTTCTGGTCTTTACGAAACGGATCGGCACCGGTGTCATTTCCACTGCCTGGAAGAATGGCCTTGCCTCCGCGGAACATATGGACGAATCCATTCGCCAGATGCTCACGCTGAATCGCGCCGTCGCCGAAACAATTTCGAATCTTACCGTCCACGCCTGCACCGACGTCACCGGTTTTAGCCTTCTTGGTCATGCCCGCGAAATGGCCCTGGCCAGCAACGTGACGCTGGAAATTCATGCCGCCTCCGTCCGCTATCTGCCCGGCGCAATCAGGTATTCAAAAGCCGGCGCGCACTCTGGAGGCCTGCGCAACAATCGCGATTTCGTGGAAAGCTGCGTCCGTTTCACCGCCGAGATCCCGTCCGAAATGGAAGCCCTTCTCTATGATCCGCAAACCTCCGGCGGTCTGCTACTATCGCTTCCAGAACCTGACGCCGCGCAAGTTCTGGCCGCGCATCCGGAAGCCTATATCATCGGCCGCGTCACAGCCCGTTCATCAAAACCAATTGAGGTAGTAATCTGACAAACCCCATCATCATCGCTCTGGATGTCGACAGTACCGCCGAAGCTCTCACGTTGATTGAAAAAATCGGCCCCGCCGCTGAATTCTATAAGGTGGGTATGGAACTCTACGCCACCGGCGGTATGGACTTCGTGCGCGAAGTGACGAAGCTGGGCAAAAATGTTTTTTTGGATTTGAAGCTCTATGACATTGGAGAAACCGTAAAGCGCGCGACGAAACAAATCTGCGCCGTCGCCTCGCCCACTTTCCTCACCGTTCACGGCAGCAAAACCGTTATGAAAGCCGCCGTCGAAGGCCGCGCCAATTCATCCACCAAACTCCTGGCCGTCACCGTTCTCACCAGCTTCGACCAGGACGACCTCGCTGACCTCGGCTACGCAACGCCCATCTCCGATCTCGTCGAACTGCGCGTGAAAAAAGCCGTCGAAAGCGGCATTGACGGTATTGTCTGTTCCCCTCTGGAAGTAGCCCGAGTCCGCGCCATCGGCGGTCCTGGCTTGAAACTGATCACTCCAGGAGTCCGCTCGGCCGGCTCCGCGAAGGGCGATCAAAAACGCGTGGCCACGCCGCTCGAAGCCATCCGGAACGGCGCTGATTACCTGGTGATCGGGCGTCAAGTCACCCGCGCCGAAAATCCCCGCGCTGCCTGCGAAGAAATTCTGGCGGAACTCGACGCCCGCTGATTGCTTATTTAAGAGCCGTCTTCAAAACCGCCAGCAGCGCCTGACCGTTGGGAGAGCCCAAACCAGTGCAGGCATCCCAGCCCTTGTGCGCGCTGAAAGCGCCGTTATTGCCCTGCGTAATATCATGCAGAGCGCCGGCCTTCACCGCCGCGCCATAAAGGTACGGATGAATCCAGCCCACATTCTTGCCCAGTTCCTGATTGAATAGAGCAATCAAAGCCGACCACAACGGCGCAACGGCGCTTGTGCCGCCGATGACACCGCTCTGCCCGTCCACAATCGTCAAATAACCGGTCTCCGGGTCCGCGTCGCCCGCCACGTCGGGAACGCCGCGTCCGGCGGCAGCCGCCGGAATATCTTTCTGATACAGCGGAGTGGAAAAATGCGCGCTGATGCCGCCGCCGGATGCGCCGCCGTCGGAACCGTCGTTCCAAACCGTCTCGGAAATGATCTTGCCGCCATTGGCCTGCAAACGAGTTCCGCCGCACGCCAGAACCCACGGACTCGACGCCGGAAAATCGACGTGATTGGCGCCATCGCCCACGCCGTCATCCGACCCGTTATCGCCCGACGCGACGCAAACTGAAATTCCCAGCAGCGCCGCGTCATGAAACGCCGCATTGAACGCGTTCATCGATTGCGGAGTCCACGAACTCTCCGGCCCGCCCCAGCTAATGGATATGACCGAAGGCTTGCGCACCGTATCGTGAATGGCCGCGTTAATGCCGTCCAGAAAGCCCTGGTCGGTGTTGTCGGTAAAGTAGACCGCAATGCGCGCGGCCGGCGCAATGGCGCCCACCACTTGAATGTCCAGCGCCACTTCACCATCGGCGCTGTCCGGATCCCCGGTTGGCGCATTGGTTGCGCCATCCACGCCCACCGCGGTAACGGAGACGTTGTGAACGCCCACCTGCTTCCAGTAACTGGTCAGGTCGCTCTGGTTGTAGCCGCCGCCCAGTTCAATTATGGCGACGGTCTGTCCGGTCCCGGTGTTCGCCGGAAAATTATAAGCCTTCGCCACCTGGTTGGGTGTGTAAGAACTCTGGCCCGCGCGCGCCAGCACCTGATGATAAGTGCGCGCCAAAGGCCGCTGATCGAAACCAAGAATGGCGATAACGATGCCATTCAGTTCCGTCGGCACGGTCAATCCGCCGCTGCGCGTGCGGTAAGTCCCGCCCGCCAGTTTGCGCAATTCAAGCGACGCGCCAAACGCTTCGGCCAGGCGATGCAGATTGCCCGAAAGCTTGACGGTGCGGGCCGCGTTATCGACGCGGTCCACGGTGAAATGATGCTCGGCGGCAAAACTTTCAACCGCTTGAATATCGGCGATGTCACAGCCATGCATGGCCGCGAAATCTTCATGTGAAAGCTGAATGGCCACGCTGCGCGGCGCGGCATGTTTACGGCGCAGCACACACGTGATGCCGCCGCGCTCATCCAAACGCGGTTTTCCCGCAAATTCGGAATCCTTCGGATGCTCTCGCTGACTGCCTTTAAGAATAATTTGAGAAGACAAAAGAAAACCTCTCTCCTGCGCACGAAAGTAGCTTGCGGCGGCGCTGAAAAGAGGCTCCTCAAAACCTCAAGTTTGCCCCTAAACTTATGGAAGGAAAGATGTTTATCGCTGACCAAGAAAACTTTCCCAATCTGTGACTGGGTGTGCGGGACGCGGCGGCAGGTGGAACACTTTGATGATGCTGCCCTGCGAAGTATGCCCAACCGGATTCGCGGACTGGTTCTCATTTCTGCCTTTGGAATCGCACTGCCGGGCGGGCCGCCATGCCCTTTCTTAGAACGTAACAGGCGCGCCAAACGGCTACCGCCCTGCATTTGACGGCCCTTGCATCGCGGTTGCGCCTAATAAACGAAAGGATGAGACCCCTTCTCTCAAATGCTCTGCCGCGGCGTTGGCGAAAGCCTCGCTGGCTGACCTGGGGAGCGGCCAGCAGATTACGGTCACGGTTTCATCAATAAGCTAATTGTCGGGGCAGGCTTACACAATTTTGTTGACACCACCCAATTTTGTTGACACCACCCAATTTTGTTGACACCACCCACCACTGGGACCTAAGCAAGCCCTAGTTCAAAACTTCCAAAAAAATTTTTTCCCATCAAATCAATCACATAACCCCGCTCCACCCAGCCCGCCCGAACACCCTCCTTTTACCCTGACCATGGAGTCAATCCCCATGTCTATCTGGAAAAAAAATCACACCGATCCGGCCTCCCCCTCCTCCCGCAACGCCATGAAACACGGCTGCTGCGCCGACAACACGCTGCTGTTGCCCACCGAATCCGAAGAAGACTTAAAAGCCCTCGAAGTCATCTGGCTCAAAACCTACAACCCCACCTCCGAAGCCGAGCGTCATCTCGTCCAGGAACTCGCCCATGCCGACTGGTTCCTGCAAAGAGCCACCCGCGCTTATCAGGACGTCGAATCCGGCCTCTATGCCGCCAACCCCAACCCCGCCGAATGGACAGAAGCGCAAGACCGCAAGCTCGGCCGCTTCCTGCGCTACAAAACCGCCCACACCAACAACGTCATCCGCTGCCAAAAACGCGTCGAAGATTTCCGCAAAGCCCGCGCTGCCGAAAAAGCCATGGCGCAAAAAGCCGAACTCGCTCAGGTGAAAATCAAACAGGCGCAGAACAAAACCGCCTCCGGCATGCCAGTCGACTGGCAGCAGCACCTGAGAAACATGCGCGAGGAAGCCGTCGCCAGAGGCTTCGTCTCCCCCGACGAGCCAAACCCGTTCGACAAAAAATAGCCGAACTAACTAAAATTTTTCAAAACAGACACCCCTGCCAGGGACAACTCCGTCCAAAATCCCCCCCCAAAACACCCAACCCATCCAAATCCCACCCCGACTTGGCGTCTTTGCGCTTTGCGAGCCCATTTCCTCCCAACGAATCTCCCCAAATGCCCCAAATTCCCAAAAAATCCCAAGAATTCCCTATCTCGTTTCGTAACCCTCCCCCATCCGCTCAATACTCACCTTCGCAATCCGGTTCCGCTCCATCTCCGTCACCGTAAACCGCCGCCCGCCATAATCCACCCGCTCCCTCGCCTTCGGAATATGCCCAAAATGCAGCAGCAAAAAGCCAGCCAGCGTCTCAAACTCCGCCTCGCTCGGCAGCACAATGTTGTACCGCGTCTCCAGTTCCCGGATCGTCGTGCTCCCCTCCAGCTCAATCGTCTGCGACTGCACGCTCGGAGCCGGCCGCACCACATCATGCTCGTCCCCGATATCCCCAAACACCTGCTGCAAAATATCGCCCAGCGTCACCAAGCCAGTCACCGTCCCAAACTCATCCACCACCAGCGCCATGTGTGTGTGGCTCTTCTGAAACTCGTCAATCAGTTGGTTCAGCGGCTTCGTCTCCGGCACCACCAGCGGCTTTCTCACAAACCGCCGCAGCCGGAACGGCCGCGTCGACCGGTGCCTGTCGTGCGCGAACCGCCGCTCATCCCACACCCGCAGCAGATCCTTGTAATGCACAATCCCGATAATGTGCTCCGGCCCGCCGTCATAAACCGGTACCCGCGAATACTTATGCTCCATCAGCGCATTCAGCACCACATCCAGATCCGCATCCACCGGCAGCGAAACAATGTTATTCCGCGGCGTCATAATTTCCCGCGCCAGATAATCCGACAGCTCAATCAGGTTCTCAATCGCGTCTTCCTGAAACTGCTGCAAATGCCCTTCATGCCGGCTCGATTGCACAATGAACTTCAGTTCTTCCGCGCTGTGCCCGCCATGCGCATGCGCCGGACCGCCCAGATTCAGCCACTTCAGAATCAGCGCCGACGACTTCTCAATCACAATCACAAACGGCTGCGAAACCTTGTAGAAAATCAGCAGCACCGGCGCCGCCATAATCGCCACCCGGTCCGCCTTTTCAATCGCCAGGTTCTTCGGCACCACCTCGCCGATAATCACATGCGCATAGCTGATAATCAGGAACGCAATCGCGAACGCGAAGCCATGCAAAAGCAGAGCGGAAACACGCCACGGCAGCCCCTCCAGCGCCGACCGCATCAGCCCGTAAACCGTGTCCTCGCCCGCCCAGCCCAATCCCAAACTGGCCAGCGTCACGCCCAACTGCGTCACCGAGAGCAGCCGCCCCGGATTCGCCAGCAGACTCAGCGCGCTCTGCGCGCCCGATTGCCCCTGTTCCGCCAGTTCCCGCAGCCGCGATTGCCGCACCGAGACCAGCGACACTTCCGCCGCCGCGAAAAACCCGTTGGTGGCCAGAATAAACAGCAGGCTAAGGAAGCGAAGAACCATCAGGCTAGAATCGAAAAGTGCTCAATCGCGCTGTGCGCATCGTCAATGTCAGCATAGCTTTACTGGCAGTTCTGGCAGCCCTCGCCATTTACTGGCTGGCCTTCCGCCCGCTGCCCAAAGTCTCGGGTGAAATCTCCGCCCCACTCTCCAGTTCCGCCCTTGTCAAACGCGACGCCCGCGGCATTCCCCACATCGAAGCCGCCTCCTGGCAGGACGCCATTTTCTTGCAAGGTTATGTCACGGCCCAAGACCGATTGTGGCAGATGGACGGCATCCGCCGCTTCGCCGCC